>Ga0208571_1000368_pt1 | contig 17034 bp, 16 predicted proteins | sample DeeseametaMP0103_FD_184223 | JGI IMG/M metagenome (GOLD analysis project Ga0208571, IMG submission 184223) | Marine microbial communities from the Deep Atlantic Ocean - MP0103 (SPAdes) | ecosystem: Environmental > Aquatic > Marine > Oceanic | place: Atlantic Ocean | collected 2010-12-22
TCTTGGTGGGTCTGGGAAGACTTGAACTTCCGACCTCACGCTTATCAGGCGTGCGCTCTCGCCAACTGAGCTACAGACCCACTTGTGTGGAGGGCGCATCTTACATCGAATGGATTACTTGCGTAAGTTTTTTACCACCCAAATGACTGGTCCAGACAAGATATAAAGTATTGCACAAGTTAAAAGAACTAAAGGAGGGTCGAGAGAGATTAAAGCGAAGATAAAAACCACCATTAAGATGGAAAAGAAAGGCACCCTTCTCTTCATCTCAATTACTTTAAAGCTGTAATAAGGCACATTTATAACCATCAAGATTGAAACTAAACCGGTGATAATAGCGGTAATAATCGATAGCATAAATCCAACTGCTTCACCTTCAATTCCAAACGAGCTCAAAGTCCATACATAATAAACTATCATTCCGGCTGCTACTGGACTGGGTAAGCCTTTAAAAAATTTATTCTCAGAACCGATGTTGGCATTAAATCGTGCTAAACGTAGGGCGGCAGCCGCCACGAATAAAAATGAGAAAACCCAACCCGTTTGGCCTAAGGAATTTAGTCCCCATAAGAAAATACAAATAGAAGGGGCTAGGCCAAAAGAAATAACATCACAGAGGCTATCGTATTGTGCCCCAAATTTACTCTCGGCTTTGGCAAGCCTGGCTACTCTTCCATCCAAACCATCAAAAATCTGCGCTACAAACACCGCTATACTTGCAAATATAAAGTTTCCTTCAATAGAGGAAATGATTGAAAAAAAACCAGCAAATAGAGAAGCTGTGGTTAAAAGATTTGGCAATAAAAAGATACCCCTTCTTTTTACTTTTTTTCCTCCCCTAGAAATAACCTCTTCGTGTTCATCAAAAAGATCAAGTTTTTCGGTTTCTTTAGGCACTGAATTTAGTTTTTTGCTTTATCGACTAACTTGTTTTGCGCTATCCAAGGCATCATTGCTCTAAGTTCTCTGCCTACTTCTTCTATGGGATGAGAAGCAGCTTTCTCCCTATAATTTTTCATTTCTGGCCCTCCTCTGCCATCATTACTTTGCCTGCAATCCGCCATGAATTGATCTGCAAATTCTCCTGATTGAATTCTTTTCAGTATTGCTCTCATCTCTTCCTTAGTCTCTTGAGTAATGATTTTTGGTCCACTGGTATAGTCTCCGAACTCGGCTGTATTGGAGATGCTGTAGCGCATATTTTGTAAGCCGTCTTCGTAAATTAGGTCCACGATTAATTTAACCTCATGAAGACACTCAAAATAAGCCATCTCTGGAGGATAACCGGCTTCTACCAAAACTTCATACCCTGCTTGAATTAGAGAAGTAAGGCCGCCACACAAAACCGCTTGCTCTCCAAACAAATCGGTTTCGGTCTCATCTTTGAAATTTGTTTCAATAATTCCTGCTCTTCCAGAACCTATCGCAGAGGCATAAGCTAAAGCTATTTCTTTAGCATTACCTGAAACGTCTTTATGAATAGCGATCAAACAAGGCACCCCTGCTCCTTCTGCATATTGTGACCGAACCGTATGACCAGGTCCCTTTGGAGCTATCATCACCACATCCAAATCTTCTCGAGGAAGAATCATCTTAAAATGAATATTAAAACCATGAGCAAAAGCTAAGACTGCTCCTTGTTTTATGTTTTCATTTATTTCTGATGTATAAGTCGAAGATTGCAATTCATCCGGCATTAACACCATTACCAAATCAGCCTCTTTAACTGCCTCTTTTACTTCTTGAACCATAAACCCAGATTCTTGAGCCTTCTGCCAAGAAGTAGAGTCTTTCCTGAGAGCAACGCTAACATCAATACCTGAGTCTTTAAGATTATTGGCATGAGCATGGCCTTGCGACCCATAACCCACAATAACTACTTTTTTATTTTTTATATTGTTGAGATCTGCATCTTTGTCGTAATAAATTTGCATAGCCTTCTCCAAAAAAAAATTATATTGTTAAAGTTCTCGAGGTTGAGGATATACCTGAAAGCCCAGTTCTTACTACTTCTAAAAGATTTAATTCACTTAAAGTGTCCACTATCTTGTCCAAGTCTTCAGAATTACCAACAAATTCTGCATTCAAAAGGGTTTCGCTTTTAAACAAAACATCGCCCCCTAAATCTTTAATTCTTTCTTCTGCCTCTTTCGTCAATTCTAATTTGATTAGTAAAAGTTCTCTTCCGAGGTAATCCTCATCTGACAAATCAATAACTTTTACAACATCAATTAGTTTATTAAGTTGTTTGGTAATTTGTTCTATCACTCGGGTGTCACCATCTGTGGTCATGGTTAACCTAGATAAAGAAGGATCATTAGTTGGGGCAACGATGAGAGATTCTATGTTGTACCCTCTCTGAGAAAATAAACCAACAACTCGAGACAAAGCACCAGGTTGGTTTTCCATCAATAATGCAACTACCCTTCTCATTCCCAAGTCTTCGTTTCTTTATCAAGCCACATGGATTCCATTGACATTCCGGCCTCTAACATGGGGTAAACATGTTCATCTTGATCAACAACGATATCTAGAAACACCAGTTTATTCTTCAATTTAAAACATTCTTTCATTGAAGGTTCAAGGTCTTTAGGGTTTTCCACCTTAATGCCAACATGTCCATATGATTCAGCCAATTTAGCAAAATCAGGCAAAGAATCTTCATAGGTACTTTGAGATAGTCTTCCATCGTATTGCATATCCTGCCATTGTTTTACCATACCTAAAGCAGAGTTATTAACATTGATAATCTTTATGGGTAAATCGTATTGCAAACAAGTTGAAAGTTCTTGTATACACATCTGAATACTGCCTTCACCAGTTACGCAAGCAACACAGGCCTCTGGAAAAGCTGACTGAACGCCCATGGCTGCTGGTAAACCAAACCCCATGGTTCCCAGGCCGCCAGAGTTAATCCACTTTCTCGGCTTATCAAAATGGTAATACTGAGCAGCAAACATTTGATGTTGTCCTACATCAGAAGTGACATAGGCATTGCCTTCTGTTTCTTTATATAAAGATTGAATGACTTGCTGGGGTAATATTTTCCCGTTAGAAGTTGGTTTATCTAACATGTTATGGTTTAGCCCATGTTGACATCTCCATTCAGCAATTTGATTAAGCCAAGGATTAATTTTCTCTTTATCGATCTTGGATTTCTTTTTCTTTAATTCTCTGATCAATTGTTTTAAACAATTTTTTGCTGATCCTACTATTGGAACGTCTACTTTGATAATCTTTGAAAGTGAGGCCGGATCAATATCAATATGAATCTTTTTTGCTCCAAGAGAAAATTGGGCTGGATCGTTAGTGATGCGATCGTCAAATCTCGCCCCAACTGCAAGTATTAGATCACAGTTGTGCATAGCCATATTGGCTTCATAAGTCCCGTGCATACCTAACATCCCAATAAATCTTTTATCCGTCCCAGGGTAAGCTCCAAGCCCCATTAAAGTGTTAGTAACTGGAAAATTGAGTAGATTAGCCAACTCTATTAATTCTTGCGATGCATTGCTTTGAATAACACCACCACCACTATAAATGACAGGTTTTTCCGCTTTCAACAAAAGTTTGACGGCTCTTCTGATCTGACCTGAGTGTCCTTCTTCTACAGGTTTATACGACCTAATATCAAGTTCTTCAGGATAAGAGTAATCAAACTCATAGCCTGGATCCGTAACGTCTTTTGGAATATCAATAACCACTGGTCCCGGTCTTCCAGAAACAGCTATGTGAAATGCTTTCTTGATTATGAGTGGAATTTCTTCTGCTTTCTTGACCAAGAAACTATGTTTAACAATAGGACGAGAGATGCCTATCATGTCAGTTTCTTGGAAAGAATCTGTTCCTATTAGATGAGACTTTACTTGACCCGATATGACAATAACAGGAGTTGAGTCCATATGGGCTGTAGCTATTCCTGTGATTGCGTTGGTAGCTCCAGGACCAGACGTTACAAATACAACTCCAGGCTTTCCTGAACTTCTGGCATAACCATCGGCTGCATGAACTGCACCCTGCTCATGTCTAACCAAAACATGCTTCACAGCCTGCTGGTTAAATAGGGCATCATAGATGTGAAGATTTGCTCCGCCTGGATAACCAAAAATAAGATCTACCTCTTCCTCTTGAAGTGATCGCATGAGAGCATCTGCTCCAGATAGTTTTTCCTTACTCATGTCTAGTATTTAATTCACTGGCAAAAAACCGAAGGTGGCGAATTGTGACAGCAGATAAGTCGAAGTCAAGAATTCCACATACCATCAAGCATAAGGTGTTTTAACAAAAGAGAAATTAAAATCTTCATCTCTTTCCAAGACTATATCAGCGAAAGAAGGCATCTCCTCCAATATATAACGTGTTAATCTTTCGTAATGCATGACAAATTTCCACACTTCTTCTTTAGTCATTATTTTCTTTTTTAACTCAGGATCTGAAATGGATTTTGCTAGTGTTTGTTCTTGTAGCCACCTACTCTCAAAAACATGCTCCATACTGGGAACTTTAATCATGAGCAGTAGGTCGAATCTATTAAATAAGATTTGGTAATCTCCTGCCAATTCTTCATTACTCCATTTAGACCAGACTCCTTCAGGGTCCTCTTCTTTTTCTAAGGCATTTATGGGTGGTTTCCAATTTTCTTTAGAAACAGGTTTAGTCCCGCCACACCAAGCATCAAAAAAAATAAAATCTGGTCTACCTTCAAACAATTCCCAAGCATCTTCAGGATGATGTTGGTCTAAAGGTTTTGAAAAAGATGGAATTGGCGTAAAGCTTGAAGATTTTGCATTAGAGAGAGCATCTAGAGTGTCCAATCCTAATTGAATATCATGAGTTCCAGGCACACCCCTTACCTTACATAGAGGATGAATAGAGTCAGCTAGTTCTTCTCGTTCCTCTCTGGTTTTATAAATATCATCAATAGAAAATCCGATTGTTCTCTTATTTAACCCCTTCTGAAGGGCTAACTGTACAAACTCTGAAAGAGTTGTCTTTCCTGAGCCCTGTCCTCCTGAGAAGCAAATAAAGTAAGGATTTTCTCTCTTTTGTAAAGAACCAAAGAAAGCCGTTAATGGAATAACAATTTTAATCAGGTATTTAGTTGCAACAGAGCCTATTTTTAGTTTTTGTGTTAATCCCTTCAGGTCTTCTTTAGTGTCCTCAAAAAGCTTTTTGTTAACAGAGTTATTAGAATCAAGAAAGGATTTCATTTTTTATTTAATCTCTTGAAAAGGCTTGAGGTATCCCATCTGCCTCCTCCTTGGTCTTGTAGGTCAGAATAAAAAGAATCTACCAATTTTGTAATTTCTAATTTTGAACCATTCGCCAGAGCTTCTTCTATTGCAAAAGCTAAATCTTTACGCATCCAATCAACAGCAAAACCATGATCATACTTATCCTCAAGCATGGTTTCCCATCTATTAACCATTTGCCAAGATTGAGCAGCGCCTTTTGAAATCACATCTATTACTTCTTTCGTATCTAAACCGGCTTGTTCTGAAAAATGCATTCCTTCTGCTAACCCCTGAACCAGACCTGCAATGCAAATTTGATTCACCATCTTAGTTAATTGCCCAGCTCCAGAATTCCCCATCCTTTTAGAATATTTAGAATAAAGTTGAATAACTTTTTGACTTCTTTCAAACGCTTTTTCATTGCCACCGACCATAACCGTTAGAGTCCCCTGTTTCGCTCCTGCCTCACCACCAGACACTGGTGCGTCTATGAAGAATATTTCCTTTTCTAAAGACTTTAAGGCAATTTTCTTCGCTAAAACAGCAGAAGTAGTGGTGTGATCGACGATTATTCCACCAGGATTCAAACTTTCCAGTACTCCCTTTTTCCCCAAAATAACCTGTTCAACATCTTCATCATTTCCTACACACAGGAAAACCATATCGCACTCTTCCGCTAATTCAGCAGGGGAACTGGCGATTTCACCCCCATAGAGCTCTCTCCAAGAAGTAGCTTTCCCTAAGCTGCGATTAAAGACTGTAACCTCATAACCTCCTCTTTTAATATGACCAGCTATGGGCGACCCCAAAACTCCTAGTCCAATAAAGCCTTTGTTACTCATTGTTCCTCCAAACTAAGGTCACCATTCTTTCCAAAGATTGGTCTCGTCTAAAAGAATAAAAAAATTCTTTATCTCGGAAAGTACAAAATTTATTCGCTATTACCTTAATATTGAATCTTTCTAGTCTTCTCGTGCATTCATTCGTTAAACTAAAAAGCCACTTATCTTTCCTTTCTGTTGGTTTAAAACTAGAGATACTTTTGTTATCAGAACTGATAAAAGAAGCATAGACATCTTCGCCAACTTGGTAATTTTGTGCAGAAATACAAGGTGCCATCCAAGTCATAATGTCTTTTAAGTCACATTTAAAGAAGGAAAGAGCATTTTCAATTATTCCCTTTTGTAATCCTCTCCATCCCACATGCAAAGCGGATATTTCCTTTCCATCTTTAGAAGATAAAATTAAAGGCAAGCAATCCGCTGTTTTAATGGCTAAAGCTTGAAGTGAACACTGCGTATAAAGACCATCGCAAGCGTTTATCAATACTGAACTATTCTTTTTTATTTCTTGTACGTTAAAACTATGTTCCTGGTTTATCCAAATAATCGGCAAATTTATTTGAAACTCTATGAGATTTTCAATTATCTGCTTGTTCTCAACTTTGGATAGATATTTATCAAAATATTTTTTAGTTAGCATAAGCGTGGAAACTTCAGCTGCAAGGCATTCTTCTGGCTTAATGAAAAGTTGTTCATTCATTTGTTTTAAGTGCTTTCCTTAATGAAGTCATATCCTCTGGTAAATCACTATTGAAATTCATAATTTCATTAGTTGAAGGGTGCTTAAGAGCTAGTGAACTAGCATGAAGGGCTTGTCTTTTAAAATTATCTATTACTGACCTTAGTTCATCGGAAGTACCCTTTGCATATTTCTTTCTGCCTCCATACACTGAATCTCCTATGATTGGAAAGCCTAAGTAAGACAAATGAACCCTTATTTGGTGTGTCCTTCCTGTTTTAAGAGAGACTTCTAAGAGGGAATATCCTTTCATTTTCTCTATTGTTTTATATTTAGTAATAGCTTCTCTTCCTTTTTTGATAACCGCTTGTTTGGTTCTAAATTTTGGATGCCTACCTATGGGTTTATTTATAATTCCGCCTGTAATTGGTTCTCCTACAACCAAAGCAGAATATTCTCTGACAACTGTTCTTCGTTTCAACTGTTCAATTAGATGCAAATAAGATCTCTCATTTCTTGAAACAACCATTAATCCTGAAGTGTTTTTGTCTAGTCTATGAACAATGCCAGCTCTGGGTAAATAAGCTAACTTTGAATCGTAATTAATAAGGCCATTTACAAGTGTACCGCTTCTGTTCCCTGCTCCAGGATGGACAACCAATCCTGGCTCCTTATTAATAACTATAATGTGCTCGTCTTGAAATAAGATGTCCAAGCTAATATTTTCAGGTTTATGGTCTTTTTGAGAAGTTTCGGTTGCCTTGATTTCAATCAGCTCATTGCCTTCAAGTATTTTCTTCGCTTTGGTTTGTTTACCATTTACTTTTAAGGTTCCTTCTTTAATAAATTTCTGTAAATGGCTTCGAGAAAATTCAGGAAAAGCTTTTGCTACAACCACATCTATTCTCTGCCCTTTTTGATCAGCATCGACCTTTAAACTTAAAGATATCTTTCGATTCACTTTTAATTAATCTTTGTTACTAAGGAACCATAAAATTCTTTTTCTGTCCAATAACAGACCAGAAATGTAGAATCAGCAATCCAAATGCTAGGCTATCAAGATTACCACCTATTAAATAAGATATTTGTCAGATCTTCACTACTTTTATTTCTCACTATCGGTTTAATGCTTTCTTGTTCGAGTACTGAAGAACAGCCCGATGAACGGTTTTTAGAAAAAGAACTCTACGATACTACTCAGATACGGTTAAAGAACGGAAACTTTAGTAACGCTATCGCTAGCTTAGAAAGCCTTGAAAGAAGATTTCCTTTTGGTCGATATGCAGAACAAGCTCAAGCAGAACTTATATATGCTTACTATAAAAATTTTGAATTTGAAGCAGCTAGATCGGCTGCCGAAAGGTTCATCAATTTGCATCCCCGTCACCCTCATGCCGGTTATGCCTATTATCTCAGGGGGCTTTCTAGCTTTACTGAGGATTCAGGTCTCTTTACCCGATATTTTGCATCCAACTTGTCTAAAAGAGACATTGAACCAGCTGAACAATCTTTTGAAGATCTAAGTGAATTTTTAGCCAGATTCCCAGACTCAAACTATGCAGCTAATGCCAAGCAACGCATGATTTACCTTAAAAATATCTTAGCCGAACACGAAATCATTGTGGCTAATTTTTACATGCAAAGAAAAGCTTATGTTGCAGCCTTAGGAAGAGCTAAATATGTATTAGAGCATTTGCCTAATACGCCACAGGTTCCAGAAGCTCTTTCCATCTTAATAAAAGCTTATGGCCGGTTGGGCTATGAAGATTTACGTCAGAAGAGCTATGAAATCTTAAAGGTCAGTTATCCAGATTATGATGCTGAAGCTGTCATTAGACCGAAGAGATCATGGGTTAGTCGCTTATCGTTTGGGTTATTGGGAGATGAAGAAATTCCACCTCCACCAAGGGTGGATTAGATTTGTCTCAACTTATCTTAATCTTGGGAATAGCTGGACTAGTCTGGCTTTATTTCCTATACAGAAGAAAAGGGAAAGCTCAAGAAAAAGTTACTGCTGAGATGGTCAAATGCGAAACCTGTAGTGTAAATATCCCCAAATCTGTAGCTTTAGAATCTGGTGGAAAGTGGTTTTGCTCTGAAGAGCATAAAAACTAGAAACGGTATCTTACTTTAACGGTGAAATTATCCTTGCTTGGATCTTGCCAAGGCCTTTTGTATAAAGTGCCCAAATCATCTTCCTCATCCGCTTCATAAATCTTGCCCCCTCGAGTATAAACTGCGTACAAATATGCTAAGGGCATAAATTCGTAACGATAACGAACCTGAAAAGCCAATTGACCCAAACTGAATGGATCTAAATTTATTGAGCTTTGGTTAAGATGTCCGTTTATTGACGCTAAATGAGCTTGAGGTTTTATGGCCGTAAACGCAACCATCTGAGCTTTAACTCTCAACTCATGTTTGATGCCTTTAAAGTACGTTAAAGAAATATTGGTTTCTTTTTGAGTTCTTTCGTAAGTCCCTAAAAGATTCTCTTGAATCCAGTTCAACCAATTTTTTTCCTCTTCATGCGCATAATCCAATTTTAGAGTCAAATTTTCTAGAGGGAAAAGTTTGATGGAAGAAAAATATTTATTTCTCCATCCCAAATCACTTGAATATGAACTGCCCTTGGCTCTTTCTATAATCAAATTCCATTGCCAATATTTGTTTTTTGGTCCGTGATACATCAATTTAATACCGTAGTTTTGAGGTAATTTAACAAATGGTGCTAACTCGTAACCGCGTGTAATCATGTTGTCTTTAGCGCTTGTTCTAAAAAATATGTCAGCCATCACCCGGGAAGTATTTTTAAACTGACTAGTAAAATCTAAACTCGAGTAGCAACCTTCTCTTTCACCACTGGTATTACTTCTACAGCCGTACCCCAACTGATAGGTTCTAATCAAAATTGGAGAAGATTCTTCAAAGGAAGTTTGCTGGAGCATAGTTCTTCCTCCAAACATAATCCAATCATTCCGAAACAAGTACCCCATGTCATCTAAGTTAAGATCTTCATCTAAATAGAAGAATCCAAAGCCAGTAGATAAATCCCTATTGACCTGTTTCCTGAGGCTCATTCTCAAACCATAGCCTTTCTGATCTTCCACAATAGAGTTAAGAAGGAGACCGTAAATCCTTAAATCATTAGCGGATCGATAATCAAAATCTAGGGCATTCACGTTTGCCTCTCTGTCCATAATAGGATTCTTTACAAACGTACCTAAGTATCCTACAGAAAGATTATCTTTCTTAACTCTGTACCTAACTCCAAAAAAGTCTTTTCCTTCACTGAAGTTTTCATCTGATTCTACTGCCCCAAGAAAACCAACATCATAATTTTGTCCAATCTTGGTATACCTAAAAGCTGCATCTATATCATTGCTTCCTAGCTTATTCTCGTTACAAACAGCTTCAAGCTCCAATGAATATTGAGAGCAATTGTAATCTGGAGTACCTCCTATCCTCCTGGTATTTATAACGTACACAAAGCGATACCCATCCACATCAAACATAGACTGATTCTCAGAGAAGAATGGCCTCTTATCCTCGTAGAAAGTTTCCATAGCTGAAAAATTTATTACCACATCATCACTTTCCACTTGTCCAAAATCTGGATTGAAAGCTAGGTTCAATTGACTACCAGAATCTATTTTCCAAAAAACTTCTGCCCCTACTTTAGTGTCTACTTCATTAGATGTTTTTTCTTCGGAGACAGTCAGGTAAGGGAAAAAGTCTATATTTGAAGTATCGTAGTTTTTTATTTGAAAATCGTTAAAAGTTGAAATAAATCTTGACCTCTTGGGATTAGACTTAATGGTAGCAAACGCTTTTGAAATTTCTAAAGAGGATCTCCAGAAACTGATCTTAATGTCTCTTTTGTCCCCTGTTTGAGTTTTCATTGGAGCTACTGTCCAGGGGATAAAAAGTTCAGCGAACCAAGCATTATCAGAAATTGAAGTTTTGGCTATCCAGTCAGCATCCCAATCCTTCTTTCCCTCGTTCTCATTACTATATACCGCATCCCACAAAGATCCTCCTAAAGAGACCGTAAAGGAATATGCCATTAAAGAGTCTCCATCAAAATCCACACTCATTCCTACTTTGTCTGCGTTTGCATTGTCGGCATCTCTTTCATGTAGCTGGGTGCGCATGGTTTCTCTGGGTTGATAATTTATATATCCCACAAACAGACCTCTTTCCGTTTCGTAAACTAAAACTGTAGTTTTCTGTTCAGGTTCGTCCAGAGTAAAAGGAAAGACCTGATAAAACTTGTCTATTTGTTGGGCTGATTTCCATTCCTCTTCATCTAACTTTCCATCCACAATGATGTTAGATAAAAGAAAATTACTAAAAAATAAAAGGAAAAATAAAGAAATACTTTTAAACCTTACCTTCCTAGATCTCATTTATTCCTCTGCTAGAACCGATATCTTAATTTTACAGTAAAAGTATCAGATTGAGGGTCTTCCCAGGGGCGCTTGTAGATTTTTTTCAGACTGTCTTCTTCATCAGTTTCAACTACCCTTCCGCCTTTGGTATAGACAACATATAGGTAGGACAATGGCATTAGTTCAAATCTGTATCTGATTTGAAAAGCCAAGTCACTTAAAGTAATAGGGGGTAAAGCAATTTTAAGTGAGTTATTTAGATTTCCATATTGGTCTGCTAAAAAAGGTATTGGGTCTCTTGCAGTAAAAGCAACCATTTGAGCCTTAACTCTTAATTCATGTTTATCCCCTTTAAACCAATTGAGTCCAGTTACTGTAACTCTCTGTTTCATGTCATAGGTCGCCAACAAGTTATCTTGAATCCAATTCAACCAATCTTTTTCCTTATGCTCCTGGTAAAACAAAGATAGTGAGAAAAAGTCAGTAGGAGATATTTCAAGGAATACATCGTAAACAGTAGTCCAGCCTAAAGAAGGCGTATATTCTTCTCCTTTTCTTCGGTTGTAATGGAACATATATTGATAAAATTCTCGCGAGGGTCCCATATATTCAAATTCATAGCCATACCCTTTCGGCATATTTACAAAAGGAGCTTTCTCATATCGCCTCGTAATCACACTATCCCTCCCACTTGCCCTAAAAAATGTTTTTAATGTGGCTTGGGACGAATTCCTAAATCCATTCTTAAATGTAAGTGAAACAGGAGGAGTTTCCTTGTTCCCATCTTTATCGGTTTCATAAGTAAAATCTAGTTGATAGCTTCTTTCTCTGGTCAAGGAATCTTCAGGAAAATCTGGTTGCTTCCACTCGTATCGTCCTGAAAACATTGCATAATCATTTCTCCACAAATATCCGATATCACTTAAATCTATTTTTTCATCGAAATACCAAATACCCAATCCACCTGAAAAGTTTTTACTGGGGGTATAGCCATATCCAATCCTGAAACCATATCCATCTTCATCGTTAACCTTGGAATTCATTAAAATACCAGTTATTCTGAGGTCTTCTGTCGCCCAATACTCAAAATCCGCAGTATGTACAATTGCCTCTCGATTTAATACAGGTCTTTCTACATAAGTTCCTAAATATCCAAATGAAAGGTTCTTGCTCGTTTTCCTTAATTTAGTGGCATAAAAATCTCTTCCCTGGCTAAATTCTTCATCTTTTTCAGATGCTCCTAAGAAACCAAAATCCAGATTCTCGGTATGTTGTATGTATCGAACTGCTAAGTCTATATCCGAGGTACCCTTTTTGTTTGTGTTGCACAAAGAAGCCAAACTTGAAGAAAATTTAGAGCAATTGTAGTCTGGTGCAGCGCCTATTCGTCTTGTGTTAATGACATAAAACATTTCGTAACCTTGAACTTCAAACATGGATTGATTCTCCGAAAAGAATGGACGTTTATCTGAGTAATAAGTTTCAGAGGCGGAAAAATTAACAACCAGTTCATCACTTTCTACTTGACCAAAATCTGGATTAAAGGTCGCATTTAATTGCTTACTTGAGTCTATCTTCCAGAAGACTTCAGCTCCAAATTTTGTTTCATCTTTATTCTTAGCTGCATCATCAGAAATAGTTAGGTATGGAAAGAAATCTAATTGAGAAACTTCATATTGCTTAAAATTAAATTCATCGAATACTGATAGAAATTTGTTCTGGTATGGACTTCCTCTGCAGGTTGCAAATACACGGTACTCAGAAAGAAGCATTCTGTAAAAACATAAACCCACGGTTCGTTCTACGCCTTTATGTGATTTCATTGAGGTAATTGACCAAGGAATAAAGATCTCTGCATACCAACCTTCTTCTGAAATACTAGTTGCTGATAACCAATCTCCATCCCAATCAAAGTTCTGTTCATTTTCATTGATAACAGTACCGTCGTTGATTGAACCTCCTGCATTTACTGAAAATCTATAACCAGTCTTGCCATCATTATCAAAATCTATGGTGACACCTACTTGATCGCCAATAGGAGGCCTCGCACCCTGATCTCTTTGGTGTTGATTGGCTCGTATGCTTTCTTTTGCTTGGGGATTAATAAAGCCAAAATAAATACCTTTCTCATCTTGTTGTATAAGAATCTTTGTATTTACATCAGCATCATTCAAAGAAAAAGGAAATACTTCATAAAATTCATTAATCTCTCTAGCTAGTTCCCATTCTTCTTCAGATAATTCACCATCGATTACAATCTCTGAACAGACTTGTAGAGAAGAAAGGGAAAGGGAAAGAAGTAAAAGTCCAAGGTATAAATTAAAGAAACGCTTCCTTGCTTTCATATTATTCAACCTAAAATTAATCTAAGTAGTTGCCGTCTTTGTAAAGCAATGGCTCAGATATGTTCTTGTTAATAACCTTGGTTATTTCACCTATATAAACTGTATGAGATTTGTGCCTTATGGTATCAACACATTGACAGAATAAATTTGACTGAGAATCTGTATTATAAGGAATGTCTTCCAATACAGACCAGTTGCCTTCCAAGAATCTCTGGTCTTCTTTCTCTTTATGGCTGCAAACTTCAGCAACATTCTGTTGACCTATAGTTAAAACATTTATACAAAAACCCAAGCCTTTGTCCATCACTTGATGAATAGAAGCTTCATGATTGATACATACCAACATTGAGGGAGGTTCTAAAGACAAAGAAGCTACAGAGGTTGCCGTCATAGCTTGTTGGCTAGAACCGCTCTTAGCAGAGACAACAGTCACCGTAGAAGTTATGCCACGCATGGCTTGGATGAATTCACTTTTAACAGGATCAGAGTCCATGAAGGCGCAAATTATCACGTCTATAAAGCTAAATCTACTTTAATTTATTTAAGCTGATATTATTTGAATAAAGCGTCAAGACTAATGAGACAAAGAGTTTCCAATGTGAGAGTTGTGGCTGGAAGATTTAAGGGATTAAAACTTCCTTTCAAGGCTTCCGAGCGTATAAGGCCCACTACTAATAAAACCAAAGAAACCATCTTTAATTGGTTGATGTATAACATTAAAGGTTCTCTATGCTTGGATATGTTTGCAGGAACTGGAGCCCTAGGAATAGAAGCAATTTCTCGAGGAGCATCTTTTGTTTTCTTTGCTGAAAAAAATAACAAGCTGTGTGAAAAGTTGTCTAAAACTATTACAAGTCTAAACATTCAGGATCAAACTGAAATAATTAATGTTGACTCTTTAATGTTTCCATTCGAAAAAAAAATTAAAGACCCCCTTGATATTGTATTTATTGACCCGCCTTTTAGGCTAAATTTGGTAAAAAAAGCTTGTGCTTTATTAAGAGAAAAAGATCTAATATCCAATAAATCTATTATTTGCACAGAAGTGGAAAAAGAAAAAGAACTTAATGAAATACTTTTAGAATGGGATCTTGTTAAGTCAAAGGTTGCTGGTCAAACAAGATACTGTCTTCTCAAGAAAAAAAATGCCTAGAATTTTTTTAATTTTAATAATACTTGCTGTTATTCTGGCTTTAATTTTTGGAGAAGCTCAATTTTTATTTGAGACCAAAATTGTAAGCCTCTGGGGTAAGGAAATAAACCTTAATAGCCCAATGATAATTAGTGGGCTAGCAGTATTTATTCTCTTAATATTACTCCTCATGGGATTGATAGAAAAAATAATCTCCTTATTTAAAACAAATAGGAAAGCTGAAAAAAAGAAGGAGATGGCTATTAAGGAATAAAAGTTACTTTCTTTTCATGGATTCGAAGAATTCTGCATTAGTCTTGAAATCCTTCAGTTTATCTAGAACCCATTCCATGGCCGCCGTATCTTCCATTTCGCTAAGTAATTTTCTTAGAATTGTAATATGACGAAGTTCTGAGTCTGTAGTAAGAAGATCTTCTCTCCTTGTACCTGTTTTTCGAATATTTATAGCTGGAAACACTCTTCTTTCTGCAATCTTCCTATCAAGGTTTATTTCAGAATTACCGGTTCCTTTAAATTCCTCAAAGATAACTTCATCCATTCTTGAACCTGTATCGATAAGGGCAGTTGCAATGATAGTTAAGCTGCCTCCTCCCTCTATATTTCTTGCTGCACCAAAAAATCTTTTTGGTTTCTCAAGCGCATTAGCGTCTACTCCACCGGTGAGTATCTTTCCTGAAGCTGCTTGAGTTGAATTATAAGCTCTTGCCAATCTTGTTATGGAATCAAGAAGAATCACTACATCTTTATTGTGCTCAACGAGTCTTCTCGCCTTGTTAATAACCATGTTAGCTACTTGAACATGCCTTGTAGCAGGTTCGTCGAATGTACTAGCGATAACCTCACCTTTCACAGAACGAACCATTTCAGTCACTTCTTCTGGTCTTTCATCAACAAGTAAGACCATAACTATGCATTCTGGATGATTTTTTTCAATTGAATGGGCGATGCTTTGGAGTAATAAAGTCTTTCCTGCTTTGGGTGGAGAAACTATTAAGGATCTCTGACCCTTACCAGTTGGAGCGGTCAAATCAATAACCCGTGCAGAAAGATCTTCTGTGCTACCACTACCAGATTCTAAAACCATCCGCTGATCAGGAAACAGTGGAGTGAGGTTTTCAAAAGATACCCTGTTTTTAGCTTGATCTGGTTCATCAAAATTTATTTCTTCAATCTTCAATATCGCAAAATATCTTTCTCCTTCTTTGGGTGGCCTTATCTTCCCTAGAACCGTATCCCCAGTTCTTAATCCAAATCTTCGTATTTGACTTGGAGAAACATAAATATCATCAGGTCCAGATAAGTAAGAAGAATCTGGAGATCTTAGAAAACCAAAACCATCTTGAAGGATTTCTAGAACACCTCCTCCATCAATATCTTCCCCTTGCTTGGCTTTATTCTTTAGGATACCAAAAACAATATCTTCTCTTTTCATTCGGGCAGCATTCTCTACCCCATGCCCTTCCCCAAGACTTATAAGTTCTTGTACGGGTAAAGTTTTTAATTCTGATAACTGCATCTTGCTAAAAAATATCCGCGGATTTCTGTGCACCAGAAAAAGATACACTCCGACAATCTACCATCCTTAATTAAAGACGTCTAGTAATTTAAAGTTTAGATATAAGGTTCTACAAACTCAGCTAGTTGAGTCTTGCTTAGAGCACCAACTTGTTGGGCAACTACTTGACCTTCCTTAAAAATAAGTAGTGTAGGAATACTCATCACATTCTGTTGAGATGCAGAAGCCTGATTATTATCCACATCTAACTTTCCTACTTTTAGTTTTCCAGAGTATTCAGAAGCTATTTCTTCTACTAAAGGACCTACCATTTTGCAAGGCCCACACCAAGTTGCCCAATAATCAACTAATACCGGTTTTTCTGAAGAAGTAACTTCTTCATCAAAATTCTCATCAGTGAGTGTGACAACTGTCATCTTTCTTACAGAGAACAGGTAATAAAAATTTTCAAAGGGGGTATATCAACAGACTTGAAATAATCATTCTCTCTTCATTATGGGGAGTCAAGAAGTTTTTTCAAGTAAATTCTTTAAATTAATTTTAACCGGTAACTGCACCCTTGGAGGCTGAACTAACCATCTTTGCATACTTTCCTAGCACTCCTTCATTTTTATTTTTAGGGCAAATCCAATTTTTCTTACGTATTTTGAGAGTCTTAGTATCTACATCCAAGTTTATCTCATTTAAATTTGCATCAATAGAGATCTTATCCCCTTCTTCTACTAAAGCAAGAGGGCCTCCTAAATAAGCTTCAGGGGATATGTGACCAACCACAAAGCCATGGCTCCCTCCCGAAAATCTCCCGTCAGTTAAAAAAGCAACTTTATCACCTAAGCCTTTTCCTGTTATAGCGGAAGTAGGACTGAGCATTTCT
>Ga0208571_1000378_pt1 | contig 16734 bp, 13 predicted proteins | sample DeeseametaMP0103_FD_184223 | JGI IMG/M metagenome (GOLD analysis project Ga0208571, IMG submission 184223) | Marine microbial communities from the Deep Atlantic Ocean - MP0103 (SPAdes) | ecosystem: Environmental > Aquatic > Marine > Oceanic | place: Atlantic Ocean | collected 2010-12-22
TCATGCAAGCAATGAAAACATTTCAGTGGCTCAGCAGACGTACAGCTTTTCTTTAAACGACAATGAAGTTACGGATACAAAACAAACGCAAACCCTCAGCGTGCCTCTTCCAATACCAGTACGGGGGCGATTTGCACTCGGCAGACTAACCATTGCATGCGATTTTCCGTTGGGATTATACAAATGCTGGACCCACCTCGATTTTGACCAACAAGTCACTGTCTACGCAAAACCTCAAGAAGGTCCGGTCACTGTTAATAAGGTAGCGAGTTCTAATGAGTCGGATAGCGTCAGTCAGGTTAACGACCTTACAAGTAACGAAGACTTTTACGCATTAAACGATTACGAAGTTGGACAGCCGCTTAATCGCGTATCATGGAAGCATGTGGCGAAAAACGGAAATTGGGTTTCGAAATCCTTTACCTCCTTGCAAAGCGACAGTTTTGTACTTTCAGTTCCCTCAAACATAGATGTGGAAACTGCCGTGTCGGCGCTTACCTATGCAACATTGTCTTGGACAGGCGCAAACCGGGTATTTGGAATACAGTACAAAGGGCTTAACATTGCCCCTGCTCACGGGGTAAAACAAATGCACGAATGTCTTAGTGCACTTGCGTGTTTGAATTCGCATTCATCACAAGCTTCTTCAACCTCAAATAAAACGGTCTCAATATCTTCCATAAAGAATGAAAGGGCGAGGTCAACGAAATGAGCTCCGCTATCTTAAGCCGTTTAACGCAATTAACCGTTGTTAAAAGCGTGTTTAGCCAACCAACGTCCGTGGCTGTGCTTATGCTCTGCATAGCTTTCTCTCTTATTCTTTTTACTCTTACCGCGCCGCTTATGACATGGGTAATTATGCTAGGTGGGTGTGCTGTGATAGTGAGAGCCGCAGGCCTTAGTGCGTTGAATAGTTTGCCAACATCACGCACGGTTAACTTGCTGGCAATATTGGCAGTGTTCGCATTATCGTGGTTCGGCTTTTCAGTAGGATTGCTTGATAGCATGATTAACCTATTGACCGTCGCGTGCGCGCTCAAAATCATGCTGGTTGAGAAAAAACGAGATTTTCACTTAATTGTATGTACCTGTTTGTTCTTGATCGGCTGCGGATTTATCTCGTCTCTAAGCGTATTTGCGTGGATTGGCTATACAGGAATACTGGCCCTGCTGCTATTCGCGACTGCCATTTATCACGGTGCAGGAATACCCAAATCAAAAAGCATTAAATTCGTGACCGTGCTTATTGTCCAAGCTTTCCCTATCGCGCTGCTACTGTTTTTACTGCTTCCCCAACTCCCTCCGCTTTGGCAGATGCCCACGTCAAAGTCGACTGAAACCGGGCTTTCTGACACGGTGACGCCTGGTGATATTGCGTCACTTGCAAGTTCATCTGAATTGGCTTTCAGCGCCACATTTGAAAACGCAGAAGCAGTCCCTGTTGCACCGTCCAGGTATTGGCGCGCTATGACCTTAGAACATTTTGACGGGAAAACCTGGTCTATTAGCGACAAGCGCAAACAGGCAGAGCAGCAGCTAGCTTACATGGGCAAGCCAACACCCTTGTCAGCTCTGGCCGAGGAAAATACGCCTCAAGTGATAAGTTATGAATTGATCGTGGAACCCACACAGCAAACGTGGCTGTTTGCGCTAGCGCCTTCGACACCCAACAACCGCGAGAACAGTATTTTCGTAAGAAGTCTTTTTGATTTTACGTTAAGGGCGAATAGCCCAATATCCAGTAAAAAAGCGTTTTATCTGCGCTACTATCCAACTGCTCAAATCACTAGCGGAATAGGAAATTTTGAATCGCAACTAAACCTTCAGGTTTCCATGAATGGCAACCCTCAAGCCAGAGCATGGGGACAGACACTTGCCAAACAATACTCAAGCGCACAGCAAATTGTTAGCGCAATAATGCGTGAATTTAATCAAGGGGGCTTCCGCTACACCCTATCGCCGAACGCCATGCCTACCGACCCCATCGACCGTTTTTTATTTGAAGAACGCTCAGGTTTTTGTGCCCATTACGCAGGCGCCATGGTGTATGTGCTTCGCGCCGCAGGGGTACCGGCAAGAATGGTGACAGGCTACCAGGGCGGAAGCGCACTTAATGACAATGTGCTGCAAATAAGGCAGTACGATGCACATGCGTGGGTGGAAGCATTTATTGATGGTGTATGGATTCGACACGACCCAACGAGTATGGTGGCACCGTCACGCTTAACCTTCGGGCTTGAACGTGCGTTGGAAGAGCTTGGGGAGTCTCGTGAAGCGAGTATTTTGGGCGACCTTAGCAACGCTGCCATTTTTGCAACGTTACAAAGCTGGTTTCAACAGCTCGATTACTCATGGAGTAAATGGGTACTGGGCTTTGACAATACTGCGCAAACCAACATGCTTGAAGAATTACTAGGCTCGCTAACGCCGCAAAAAATGCGAGTTGTATTTCTTTCCGCCATTGGCCTAATTGGGCTTATTTTAGCACTTTATTTTTTACCCAATACGCATCGCAACACACTGTCGCCCTCACACAGAGTTTTACTAAACGCAATAAAATGCGTTGAAGCTAAAACAGGAAAAGAAAGAGGGAATAAAACCTTGTCCGCCTTTATGAGTGAAGTTAACCCTTTGATAAACGAAGATGCTACCAAGGCACTAACACTTCTGTGTGAACTATTTGAGCATGAAAAATACGCACACCGAACACAAGAGACAAAAGTTTATCCAACCATGAAGCGTCAGTTAAAAATGTTAAAACAGGCATTAAAGTAGGAAATGGTTAAACCGGTTGCACCTTAAACACTCACACTCCCCCCTTTTTAGTGCAGACTAATTAATAGTGCCTTGGCGCAAGCGAACATCAATACAGCCACGAATTTACACAAGCCATTGTTTTAAATAGCAATAAATAACACATTTAGGTACATTTTGGTTATTGGCACTTTTTTAGCTTTGTACAAATGGATAACAAAAGTACGAAGGCGCTTATACAAGTATTAGTTGCCAACGGGCTTTAGAGTACAAAGGCGTACACATAACCGACGGTTTATTTGTTAGCTACCACAATGCATGAGTTTCGGACAAAGGCGTCCCCAGTTCTTTCTTACGAGAGCGCTGCGGACGCCTTTTTTTGATCTTCTGGAACGCATTGAAACAGTAAACGCCAACACACAGATGACAACTTATTAATAACGACAACGTGAGGTGAAACCATGGCTTATCTTCTCCCCGCTGAGTTTGCAACCAAGATGGTAGATGCAGGCGAAGCCAAAATTTATATGTCTACACGAGATACTCTAATTCGCGCTTATATGGCAGGTGCAATATTGGCCCTTGCCGCTGTTTTTGCCGTTACCATTGCCGTTCAAACCGGCGTGTTTCTTCTTGGCGCAGTGTTATTCCCAGTGGGCTTTTGTATGCTCTACCTTATGGGGTTTGACCTATTAACCGGCGTGTTTGTACTTACCCCGCTCGCTTGGCTTGCACAGCGACCTGGCGTCACGCCAAAACAAATTCTACGAAATTGGGGATTAGTATTTTTAGGTAACTTTGGCGGCGCATTAACCGTGGCCTTTATGATGTCGTTTATTTTTACCATGGGATATAACGTGGATGGCGGTGCCATCGCGACTAAGGTAGCCAGCATTGGCGAAGCTCGTACATTGGGCTACGCAGAACACGGCGTTGCAGGCTGGTTCACCATTTTTATTCGCGGCATGTTGTGTAACTGGATGGTGTCGCTAGGCGTAGTGGGTGCAATGATTTCAACTCACGTTAGCGGAAAAGTACTAGCCATGTGGATGCCAATCATGCTGTTCTTCTTTATGGGTTTTGAGCACTCAGTAGTAAACATGTTCCTTTTCCCATTTGGCCTTATTATGGGCGGCGACTTCTCGGTTATGGACTACTTCATTTGGAACGAGATCCCAACTGCACTTGGAAATCTTGTTGGTGGCCTCGCCTTTACTGGACTAACCCTGTACACCACCCACGTTAAGACGCTACCCAAACGTACTATCCCTGTTGATAAAGCCGCTGCATCGCAAACACTGCCTATTTAACTAAAGCGCTTATCTTAAAGCCATCATGCCTTGTCCCTACAAGACACGTCATGATGGCGTTATCCGTTTCCTTGGAAATAACTAATTGGGCTCATAATTAAATATGCAGGTAAGAAGCAATTAAACATGAATGAGCGAGCCGCGTTAAACGCCCCAATTAACCCACCAGCTAACACGCTCAGTGTAAGTGCATTTTCTACAGCCGGCGTTAAAGCGATAAACCAAGATGCATACGCTTTTCATGTTTCTGATAACCCAGATCAAAGCAGCGTTTTTGTTATCGCCGACGGTGTAAGTAGCAGTACGGTTAGCCAAGTTGCTAGCGACTTTGCTACCAGTCAGTTTATTAAACTGTTTAATATGGCGCCGGAACAATGGTCGGTTAAGACGCGCGCTGAAACCATTATTAAAGAGATAAACGCGCTGCTTTACACACGTACGCAAAGAAGTCCCTTTTGCTATACACCAGAAAAAGGTTATGTTTGCACGTTAACAGTGGCAGTGGTAACAGGCAATCACATGGATGTATTTCATGTGGGGGATTGTCAAATTCAGGTTATTTCTAAGAACGCACAGTCGCCTGTCTTACTCACAAAACCTCATCGTCAAGTATCGGAAAGTGAGCCTTCGCAGAGTTATCTTACTAAAGCATTAGGCGTTAAAGCGAATATAGACATCGACCACACAACACTCACCCTCAACTCATCGAGCACGTTTTCGATAAGTAGCGACGGGGTTTATGAGTTTGTTTCGCTACCCACCATTCTTATGAAAATCAGTGAGGCCGATACGCTTTCTGAAAACCAAGCTGCGCTGGTAGTACATGAGGCATTTACTAGAGGAAGCGATGACAACCTCACCTTACTTCTCGTAAAGGTTCTTGTAGCTAGCCATGATGGCCTAGACGATCACAGACACCCACTGTATACAGGCGTTTCAACTTCACCTCATTCATCTGTACTTAACAGGTCGTTGGGCGAACAACTGATAACCAATTCTGAGGTTTCTGATGCTGCGATTCATTACTCAAATCAGCATTCTGATGAACATGTATGCGAAGAGCCTGCTGCCGCAAACTTTAAGACGGGTGATGATGTTGATGGACTGAAGCTAGAACGACAGCTTTATACGTCGGCCCGAAGCCATGTTTTTATTGCCACCAATTCGTCTTGTGAAGCTACGCACAGAAACAGCCCTGTGGTTGTAAAAACACCGGCTACCGACTTTACCCTATCACCAGAAATGGTAAATGGATTCCTAATAGAGAGCTGGTTTTCGAGACGGATTAATTCGGCACACGTTATTAAAAGCCCAACGTTTACTGATTTGGGTTTACCGTACCCTCCTTCTTCTTTTTACAGCGTAAGTGAATATATTCAAGGTCAAACGCTAGCTCAATGGGCTGTTGATAATCCTACGCCGCCATTAGAGCAAGTTAGGAATATAATCGAGCAGGTTGGTAAAGGTTTACAGGCAATGCACCGTCAGGGCATTGTTCATAGGGATATACGCCCCGACAATATTATTATTAGCGAACAAGGGCACTGTACTATTATAGATTTGGGTTCAGCAGCCTTAGCCGATGCACCAAGCCTCTATAGTGACACACCTATTCCTGGCGCTGCACTTTTTTCCGCACCTGAATACTTTTTAGGAAATGTTGGCACAGAGCGCTCTGATCTGTTCTCCTTAGCCGTACTCACCTACTATCTTTTGTGCGGGCGTTACCCCTATGGCACAAAGCTCGCTCATTGTCGCACGTTGGCCGAGCAGAAAAAGTTAAAATACCAAACCGCATTGGCTCCTAATCGACCAATACCTAATTGGGTTGATAGCGCCCTTAAGCGTGCTTTGCATGTGAACCCTGATAAGCGATTTTCTTCACTATCTGAGTTTCTTTTTTCGCTTCGCTACCCAAATCCATCACAACATACGGCGTACGAGCCGTTAGTAAAACGACACCCTCTTTTTGTGTACAAGGTGCTAATACTGGCACTTATTTTCAGCAATCTAGTTACGCTCATTTTGTTTAACTAACCCTTTAAGGAAATGCAAATGATTACATCGAGAACCCAAGTTACCGACATGATCCAGTCAGCCAAAATTTTAAAAGGCATAAAGTGGAGTCAGATTGCCGAAGTTGTTGGTCAGTCAAAAGAATGGAGTACAGCAGCTTGCTTAGGACAAATGGCCATGACAAAGCAGCAAGCTGAAGCCGTGGGTGAGTTACTTGAACTCACCGACGAAGCCATTGCTTGGCTTCAAATCGTGCCTTACAAAGGCTCGTTACCCACAGAAGTCCCTACCGACCCGCTTATTTACCGCTGGTATGAATTGGTGAGTGTGTATGGCACTACATTAAAGGAATTAATTCATGAAGAGTTTGGCGACGGCATCATGAGTGCAATTGATTTTTCTATGGATTTACAGCGCGAAAACGATCCTAAAGGTGACCGTGTCAGCGTAGTTATGTCAGGGAAGTTTCTGCCATATAAGATGTACTAAACGTATTTCAGGATGGGACACCCGACATAAAAAAAGCCGGTCATGCGACCGGCTTTTTAGTATTTCTTGAAGCGTAAGCTAACCCAAAGTCAGCTTACGTTCGCAAAGGCTAATTACTTAGCAGCTTTACGTGCTTTCGCTTCTTCAATTACTTTGTCAGCTACGTTCTGAGGACATGCTGAGTAGTGGCTGAATTCCATAGAGAACTGACCACGACCAGATGTAATAGTACGTAGGTGACCGATGTAACCAAACATCTCAGATAGAGGTACGTCAGCCTTGATGCGAACGCCAGTAGCGCCAGCTTCTTGGTCTTTGATCATACCACGACGACGGTTAAGGTCACCGATTACGTCACCAACGTTGTCTTCTGGGCTGAACACGTCAACTTTCATTACAGGCTCAAGAATTTGAGGACCTGCTTTTGGCATTGACTGACGGAATGCGCCTTTCGCTGCAATTTCGAACGCGATTGCTGATGAGTCAACTGCGTGGAAACCACCGTCGAATAACTCAACTTCAACATCTAGTACTGGGTAGCCAGCTAGTGGACCCACTTCCATCATGCCTTTGAAGCCTTTTTCAATGGCTGGGAAGAATTCTTTAGGTACGTTACCGCCCACAACAGAAGAAGTGAACTTGAAGCCTGAGTTAGTTTCGCCCGGACGGATGCGGTAATCAATCTTACCGAACTGACCAGAACCACCAGACTGCTTCTTGTGCGTGTAGCTGTCTTCAACCGCTTGCGTGATAGTTTCACGGTATGCAACCTGAGGCTGACCAACTTCTAGCTCAACGCCGTAAGTACGCTTCAAGATGTCTACTTTGATATCTAGGTGAAGCTCACCCATACCTTTAAGGATGGTTTCGCCTGAATCTTCGTCAGTTTCAACTTGGAAAGATGGATCTTCTGCTACTAGTTTACCGATAGCGATAGACATCTTTTCATTAGCGCCTTTGTCTTTTGGCTTAACAGCAATCGAGATTACTGGCTCAGGGAAGATCATTGGCTCTAGTGTACAAGGGTGCTTCGGATCACATAATGTGTGACCAGTTTGAACGTTCTTCATACCAACAACAGCTAGGATGTCACCTGCTTGTGCTGAAGTAAGTTCAGTACGTTCATCAGCGTGCATCTCAACCATACGGCCGATACGCTCAGTTTTACCCGTTGCGCTGTTAAGAATAGTGTCGCCTTTGTTTAGCTTACCAGAGTAGATACGGATAAACGTAAGGGCACCGAAACGGTCGTCCATGATTTTGAACGCAAGTGCACGGAACGGCTCGTCAACAGATACTGTTGCAACTTCACCAGTAGGCTCACCCGTTTCTTCGTCAGTTAGATCCTGTGGATCAACTTCTGTTGGAGAAGGTAGGAAGTCTACAACCGCGTCAAGAACTAGCTGAATACCTTTGTTCTTAAATGCAGAACCACAGTATGTTGGGAAGAACGCTAGGTCACGAGTACCTTTACGGATACAACGCTTGATGTCTTCTAGAGACGGCTCTTCACCATCCATGTAAGCCATCATTAGGTCGTCGTCTTGCTCAACAGCAGTTTCGATCATTTGCTCGCGATATTCTTGAGCTTTCTCAACCATGTCTTCAGGGATGTCTACAACTTCGTAGTTTTCAGGAAGACCTGAATCGTCCCAGATGTACGCTTTCATATCTAGAAGGTTAACAACACCTGTAAACTCGTCTTCGATACCGATTGGAAGCGTCATTACTAGTGGGTTAGCAGCAAGTACTTTCTTAACTTGGCCAACTACACGGTAAAAGTCTGCACCCATACGGTCTAGTTTGTTTACGAAGATTACACGCGCAACTTCTGATTCGTTAGCATAACGCCAGTTAGTTTCTGACTGAGGCTCAACACCGCCAGAACCACAGAATACACCGATACCGCCGTCTAGTACTTTAAGTGAACGATATACTTCAACTGTAAAGTCAACGTGTCCCGGAGTATCGATGATGTTCATGCGATGATCTTTCCAGAAACAGGTTGTTGCCGCTGACTGGATGGTAATACCACGCTCAGCTTCCTGCTCCATGAAGTCAGTTGTTGATTCACCATCGTGAACCTCACCAGTTTTATGGATTTTACCAGTAAGCTTCAAGATACGTTCTGTTGTGGTAGTTTTACCCGCGTCTACGTGGGCGAAAATACCAATGTTTCTGTAATGAGATAAGTCTGACATTAGTTCACTTTCATTGGTTCAGAGTAAAAAAACGGCCGGATTATAAAGGATTTCTATACCAGATTTACACCTTTTTTAGCATAAACCTTAAATTCGTTTGCCAAAATCCGCGCCACCATTAATTCTTTTCTTTAAGTATCAATAACTTATTAATTAATGACACTTTTTTGAAAAATAACAAAATCACACCTCATCTTTTGAAGTGCGAACAATTGTTACTGTAACTTCATCTCTGTCGTGGTAGAGATGCCTCACCTTCACCGCAAATGCATCTTCCAAGGCATTTAATCGGCCTCTTAGCAACGTCATGGCTTCAACTACAGTTTCATAACGTTGTTTCATAGGTAACTTTAAATTGAATATTGCGTGCGTTGCCCAGTGCTTAACTAACCAATCACCCATCAATTTAGCTACCCTATCGGGTTGCTCTATCATATCACATACCAGCAAATCTACACGACCAAATTGTGGTCGATAGGTAAACCCGTCTGCCGCGTGATGTTCAACCAAGCCCGTGCTCATTAAACTATCGGCTACAAGTCCATTGTCGATAGCTTCAACATACATTCCGCGCTTCACCAGCTGATATGTCCAACCGCCAGGGCATGCACCTAGGTCCACGGCACGTCCACCGCTTCGAAGTACCTTAGCCTGCTGTTTGTCGCTCAGCATATTCACTAAGGCATCTTCAAGTTTAAGCGTCGAGCGGCTCGGCGCATCACTTGGGAACTTTAACCGGCAAATACCCAAGTGATCGCCACTAGCATGACTGGGTAATGTATAGCCAATATGGCAAATCTCAAATGACTCAAAGAAAATATGTAGCTTTGGTTTACCTAAATTTTCCTTTGCGGTGAGCCATCCCGCCTTTCTTAGGGCTTGGCGAAGAGGAACAGTAAACTTTCGGCAGAACTTTGCGAGGGTTTTACCTTCTTCTGTATCTGGGTATTCGACGTCTATGGCGCCAAAAATTTGAAATGGTTTTTCTACCTCTTTTAGGGCCTCAAGCACTTGCCCTACTCTGTCTTCTTTTTCTATATCGGTAAGAGTGGCAAAAACTGCCACCAGCTGACGAGGAAAAATACTGTCGTGAACAGCAAACTGAGTAATGGTTTGCTCTAGCTGCGAGCCATCATATAAATGATAAAGTACAAAGCCACTGTTCTTCTTCGACACTGGGTAGCCATAACATTGGGCTTCACCGTAACGAGAGGTAAGCTCGTTAGCCGTATCGTTTTCATAACCAGGTCGGCAATAACCTAAAATACTGGTGTTAGACATTACCTGCCCCCGGCATGTGGTGAGTTTTGTTCTGCTCTTCTTTTTGTTGCTTGTTTAAATCATGACCCTTTATCAGCCCAATCACTAACAACACCCAACCGATAATAAAGAACATGCCACCCAAAGGGGTTATCGGGCCAAACCATTTTATGCTGCTTATTCCTAGCGCGTATAAACTTCCACTAAACAACACCGTACCGGTAACGAAACAAAACGCTACCCGATTTGCCCACGTCGATGAGACAACGCCTGACAGCGCAGGCAAAATCAGCAAGGCTAATGCGTGATACATTTGATAACGCACGCCAATTTCAAACGTGTTGAGCTGCTGTGCAGTTAAGACGCTTTTTAAACCATGTGCGCCAAACGCACCTAGCACGACAGAAAGGCCCGCTAGCAATGCGCCTGCAATAAGATAAGGTTTAGCAACGGTGGCAAACCCAAGTTTTTCAGTTTTCATTAAATTAGTCTTTCGCTCTGATTTCTAATTAACCATTAATTATTTAAATGGGCTTCAATAAAAGAAGCGGTAAGCGTGGCAGCGGTAACAATATGTTCTTCCTGCGTTTTGCCACTTGCTTTGCGAGGCTTAAAACTGTGATCGCCGTCGTCTAAATAGGCGCATTCAATGTCTGTAGATAATACGCTGCGCTTTTTGTAATCCTCTACTTCGCTCTTTGTACCAAAGGTATCTCGTTCACCCTGAATAATAAGCAAAGGCTTAGACGCCGTTTGCAGATGGTCGGTGCGTGTTTTTTCTGGCTTACCAGGAGGATGGAACGGATAGCCCAGCGCTATCGCGCCTTTTACATTGCTCACCGCTTCGTACACCATGGTCGCCATACGCCCGCCCATCGACTTTCCACCGATGAACACAGGCAAGTTATGCAAGGCTTTGTTATCTTTGCTGCAGGTTTCAATCACCGCAGTAAAATGTGACATAAGTTTATCGGCTTTATCGGGAGGCCTACGCTTACCGGTAGCTTTTATGGTTTGCATATAGGGAAAGTTAAAAAGAACGGTTGATATACCTCTAGCAACAAGTTCCTTCGCAATGTCTTGCATGAACTCATGCTCCTTACCGGCGCCGGCTCCATGGCCTAGTATCAAACACGCTAAGGGCTTATCGGCTTCATGCAATTCAATGTCAAAACTAGGCTGTTCAGCAATGGTGTTCAACTTAGTCATATTACAACAAGTCCTCTTGTTCAGCTTCGACCAGCGCTAAGATCCAGTCTCTAAATGCCGCAATCTTACCGAGTTCAGCCTGTGATTCCTCACACACGAGATAAAACGCATCGCGACTCTCCACTCGTTCTTCAAACGGCATAACTAGCCTTCCCGCTTCAATTTCCGGCCTTGCAAGTACCGTGTTACCCAACGCAATGCCTTGACCGAGTGCAGCGGCTTGCAAAACTAGCATGGAGTGACTGAAAACCGGTCCTTGGTTAACGTTTACGCCAACCACACCTACATGCTTCAACCAATTTTTCCATGCAGTACGGCTTAAGTCGTGAAGCAACACGTGGTGCCGTAAGTCAGACAGGCTGGATAAAGGTTTGGGGCCTTGAAAAAGCATTGGAGAGCAAAGCGGAGTAAGAAACTCTCGATGTAGCTGGTCGGCTTGAAGACCAGCCCAACGACCTTTACCGTAATATATCGCAACGTCTACATCGTCTTCTAAGAAGCCTTCATCGAAATCAACTGCCTTGATGCGTACGTCGATGTCTGGATGCGCCAAACTAAACTTATGAATACGGGGTACCAGCCATTGGCTCGCAAAGCTGGGCGGCATCGCTACCGTGATAGCACCTTTACTGCCCTTCGCAAGTAGCCTTTCTGTCGCATCTTGTAAGTTTTTGAAGATATCTTTTAGCTCAAGAAAATAAGCTTGACCTTCTTCGGTTAGAAGCAGGGTTCTATTTCTTCGAAGAAATAGCTTCATCGATAAGAAATCTTCAAGTGCTTTTATCTGGTGGCTAACGGCAGCTTGCGTAACAAACAGCTCATCGGCAGCCTTAGTAAAGCTCAAATGGCGAGCAGCCGCTTCAAACGATTTCAAGGCGTTGAGAGGGGGTAAACGTCGATGCATATATCGTTTTTAATCCAGTGTGACCGAAGCATGACAAATTCATTAGTTTTTCTAATGACAACCCATACTTTTACTCGTTTTATTTTTCACCACCCACTGACTATAATTTACCCGAAATTAAAAAAGAACATTTAATTTCAGCATTTTATGATGAACATTTGTTAAACATTTTAACATTCATCAACAATTATTTAATTATTTTTATTAGGTGTGAAAATGAAAAAATTACTTTTAGCTAGTGTTTCTGTAATGGCTTTTGTAAGCGCTGCTGCAAATGCTAACGCACAACCAGAAAAGATCAATCTACAATCGTTAATCAACACAGCAATGACCAGCGTAAAAATGGCCGAAGTACTGCCAGAAAACGATGCGCACATTGTTGTGAAAAAGCAGTCTAAAGCGATTTTAGCTGAAGAGACGCAAGTTCAGCTTCACAAGAACTTATTAGCAATGACAAAAGGTGAAGAGCGCGTAAACGTTTCTGAAGCGGAATAAGCAACTCACACACCTGATACGCATGCCGGTGCTTGCACCGGCATACGCCATCAAATACTAGCTTAGGTATTACTTGTATCTAACGCGTCAAAACCTTTCACCAATTCATCTAGTGCTTTCATCTGCTGCAAGTAAGGCTCTAATTTTGCCAACGGCAGTGCGCAAGGCCCATCACATAGTGCTTCATCAGGGTTAGGATGCGCTTCTATAAATAGCCCTGCCAAACCTAATGCCATACCACTTCTGGCCAACTGTGCAGCTTGCGCTCTACGACCATCTGCAGACGTCGCACGGCCACCCGGCATTTGAAGTGCGTGAGTCGCATCAAATATTACTGGGGCATATTCTTTCATTGCGTCCATGCCAAGCATATCCACAACTAAATTGTTATATCCAAAGCAGCTACCACGCTCACAAAGAATAACCTTATCGTTCCCCGCTTCGCCTAGCTTTCCTATGATGTGACGCATTTCATGCGGTGCTAAGAATTGAGGCTTTTTCACATTGATAACGCTACCGGTTTTTGCCATTGCAACCACAAGGTCGGTTTGGCGCGCCAAGAAAGCAGGCAGTTGAATAACATCCACCACTTCAGCTACGGGAGCTGCTTGGTGCGGTTCGTGCACATCAGTGATAAGCGGAACGTTAAAGGTCGACTTAATTTCTTCAAAAATACGCAACCCTTCTTCCATGCCAGGCCCACGGTAAGAAGTCACAGATGAACGGTTCGCTTTATCAAACGAGGCTTTAAAAACGTACGGAATATTGAGCTTTTGCGTTACTTCAACATAGTGTTCTGCAATACGCATAGCGAGATCGCGAGACTCAAGTACGTTCATTCCACCGAACAGAGCAAACGGCAAGTGGTTGGCAACGTCAACGTTACCTACATTAATAATCTGTTGAGATTCAGACATTATCTATTTCCAATTAAATCTTAAAAAAGAGGTTGTTTGGTTACAGCAACCATAGCCGTTGCCATAAGCACAACAAGCGCTGCTACGAAAAAGCTCCATTTGCCTAACGCTGTTTTGGCTTTTTTCAATGCAAACAATCCAAACACTATGTACAGCACCACGCCCACAACTTTAAATGTGAGCCATGCATTAACTAAAGGATATTGAGACAAAATAATGCATAGCCAAATTGCGCTGGCTAATAGCACGGTATCAATGATATGAGGGAGAATTTTAACCCATTTTTTGCTAAGTGCTGTAGCGTCGAATTGACTCCATATAAAGCGAAAGACAAAAAATAATATGCTCAAGCCAACGGCGGTCATGTGAAGGTGTTTAGTCATCATGTACATAATGTGTTCCTGTTCTTATTAGATAGTAAGGCTGCTTCTGGTTACTTTAACACAGGTGTTAATTGAGCCGATTTAGTTTTACAGCAATGCAAAATTCAACAGACTCAGAATACGAGTAGCAGACTCAAAAAAACAGGTGCATGTAGCACCTGCCTTCGTTTTAATTATGGCGCCTGTTTAGAGGCTGTTATTGTAACGTATTACAGTACGTAAATAACGGAGAAATAAATCATTATGCGTCAGGGAATTGAGCTTGAATTGCCATAAAGGCCGGAAGGTCATTTAGCATACACTGAACTAAATCAGGGTCGAAGTGCTTGCCACTTTCCTCTTTCAATACGGCTTCAACCTTATCAATTGTCCACGCTGGCTTATACGGCCTTGCGTTTAACAGTGCATCAAACACATCAACTAACGTGGCAATACGGCTTTTTATATCAATTTCTTCGCCTTTAAGCCCGTCTGGATATCCCTTTCCATCCCAGCGTTCGTGATGTTGCTTTGCTAACATTGCTGCAAGTTGGATAGTGGGCCGGCTTGAATCTCGCAAGATCTGGTAACCAAATTCAGCATGCTGACGTATTTTAAATACTTCCTCTTCGGTTAACGGCGTCGTTTTGTGCAAAATAGATTTAGGCACTATAGACGTCCCAATATCATGGAGTGGCACGGCAAGGCGTAATGCGTGGATGTCTTGCTCGTTCAGCCCAACCTTTTCTGCCAACAGTTGCGCCATTTCAACCATTCTTGTGAGATTATTTGATGCATTTGACTCATGCTCTAACGCTCGACCTAAACGCTCAATTATTTCTTTCTGCGTCGCTTCAACATCTACGGTTTTAAGTACGTTGTCAAAAGCAAGCTGAACACTGTCTGAAAAGCGTTTTACCAGATGACGATCACTTTCCCCTATTCGTCTCGGTAATCCTGACAAGTACAAGAGTGCGCCATTGTGGCTTTTACTGTTGCAATAAGCCACAACGTGATCTTCTGCATAAACAATTTGCTTATCGCGCATGGCTCTTGCGCACAGGGCATATTCTTGTGCGCTAATCGCGTCTTTTAAAGGCACCCCTTCCTTACTGGCGTACTCACCGTTGCCAGCAAAAACATATAGTTCGTCGTCACCCAGTTTATTGTTGCTGGTATTAATAGTACGCGATGTGGTTGCCACCGCTGTAGTAATGTAGGCTGCATCCTTTGAACAGCCCAGAATAGATGCCAGCTGTTGAATAATCCCCTGCATGAACTTTTCGAGGGAACGGGAGGAAAATAAATCCACAGACGCATCTATAATTTTTTCAAGGCCGCGTCTATTTTCTTCGATAACGATAATATCTCGATATGAGCGGAGCGCTGCAATGATAACAGTAAAAAGTTTTTGCGCGGTCAGTTCGGTTTTCGACTTGTAGTCGTTGATGTCGTAATTAATGATGACATCTTTTTCAGGGGCTTGGCCAGGTTGTCCAGTACGCAAAATAATACGCGTGAAATGATTGTCTAATTCGTTACGAACATACTCCGCCACTTTAAGACCGGCGTCATCAGTCTCCATAACAACATCAAGTAACACAACGGCGATATCATCATGGGTTTTGAAAATGGCCTTCGCTTCCTCTCCGCTATAGGCACTAACAAACTCAAGGGTTTTGCCATTTAAACTAAAGTCATTTAGCGCCAGCTTGGTAACGGCGTGTACTTCGGGTTCATCATCAACAATGAGTACTTTCCAGCTACCCAGATCATCTACTTCATTTTCATCGTCATCTTCTGCGAAAAGAAAGTCATCATTCATCTGGTACGTCCTGTAGTGTAAGAGATTGTTTAACTTAGTGCTTTTTGAGGTCTTACAACCGCTTAATAGATACTAATGTAAAACAAAATATTAGCAAGTTTGCAATTAAATTTTGATAACTACAGAAAAGATAACTTCTTTGAAGGTTAAAACCTACTGCCACTGTCCTAGCGTTACACGGTCATTGTCGCCGTAGTCTTTAATAGTTTTGACGTCTATAAATCCCGCATCTGCAAGCAAAGCGTTAACCGCTGCCCCTTGGTCAAAACCGTGTTCGAATGCGAGCAGCGCGCCTTTATTGAGGTATTGAGGTGCGTTATTGATTATGTGTTTAATGTCGTCTAGACCATCACTACCCGAAGTTAATGCTGTTTTAGGCTCAAAACGCACGTCGCCCTCATTAAGGTATGGACTGGATTCTTCTATGTAAGGTGGGTTTGAAACAATAATGTCGAAGGTTTGATCTGCCAGAGCACTAAACCAGTCACTTTGAACAAAATGCGCATTGGCTATGCTATTAGCGTGGGCATTACGGGTAGCAAGGTTCACCGCCCCTGCTTGAAAGTCTACGCCAGTAACGGATGCTTCTGGCAGTTCGCTCGCTAATGCCAAAGCAATAGCGCCCGTACCGGTTCCCAAATCACAGATTGATAGGGATGCAGAGGATTGTTGATTTGCCCAATTAAGCACTTGCTCAACCAGCACTTCGGTATCAGGTCGTGGAATTAAGGTATCTGGCGAGGTAAACAGTGACAGGGTCCAGAAATCACGCTTGCCGATAATATAAGCCACGGGCTCACCCCGTTTACGCTTGGCCACATCTGATTCAAATTGCGCTTTTTGGGTGGCATTCAAGGTTTTATCAGGCCATGTGAATAGGTAAGTTTGTGACTTACCTAGAACGTTCGCCAACATGACTTTGGCATCAATGGAGGGTGACTCCCCACCCTCTAGTTGCTCAGCAGCCCATGCTAGGGCGTTGTCTATGCGCA
>Ga0208571_1000379_pt1 | contig 16714 bp, 10 predicted proteins | sample DeeseametaMP0103_FD_184223 | JGI IMG/M metagenome (GOLD analysis project Ga0208571, IMG submission 184223) | Marine microbial communities from the Deep Atlantic Ocean - MP0103 (SPAdes) | ecosystem: Environmental > Aquatic > Marine > Oceanic | place: Atlantic Ocean | collected 2010-12-22
ATATCTTCAAAGTAGACCACTGGAACATTGAAGCGGAAAAACTTATTTAGTGCATCGTGTGCCACTGAAGCTGAAGCGCCTAAGCCGAAAAATGAAATTTTCTGTGCCTGTGTAAGTAAATCAACAACGCGATTTACCACGTTCACATCCACAGATTGGCGCGCCACTTCCAGGGACGCCATGGTCGATTCGAATATCTTATTGGTATATTCGTCTGGGCTGTCGTTTTCATCAACATGGCGGTTTACATAAGGCGTGCCGTTAGCCAGGCTCTGCGCTAAATGCAGTTTAAAGTCTGGGAAGCCTTTAGTATCAAGTCTTCGGCAGAAACGGTTTACGGTAGGCTCACTAACATCCGACATCTTAGCGAGGGTTGCTATACTCGAATGAATGGCCGTTTGTGGGTTAGCTAGAATTACTTCAGCTACCTTTTTCTCAGATTTACTGAATGCCGCTTGGTTTTGTGTGATTTTTTCTAAAATGTTCATACAGATATAGCAATTAGTTAGCACAATTTATTGTAAGGTACACCCGTAATAGTACCCAATGTGACGTCTGTGACAAGAAAAATGTAATTTTTTGACAATTTTTGTTATTTCAATCGGGTTAAATGAGGGTAAACTGAGGGAAACAGTAAAGATTCAGATCCTATAGTTGGTACAAGTTGTAATTTTACTACATTTGGTGTTAACTATACGGTAAAAATAGTCGTTAGTGTTGTAAATAACTGTACAATACGCCGCGGACACATACATTTAAAAGGTCGACGAATATGGTATTGGATAATTCCTACGAACCCTGTGATTTTGTACTTTTCGGTACACTGGGAGATCTTTCACGACGCAAGTTGTTGCCTTCTTTATATCAGCTTGAAAAAGCAAACTTGATGCACCCAGACACCACTATTGTGGGTGTTGCGCGTCAAGAAATGGAGCTGGATGCCTATATTGAAGAAGTTCATGCCAACCTAATCAAGTTTGGCGAGAAGAACTTGTGTGAAGCCACTTGGGAAAAAATGAAAGCACGGTTGCACTATGCATGCGTAGACATGAAGGACGTTGAAAGCTATTGCGTATTAGACGACCACGTTGACCCAAGCCGCACCATGGTGTGTTATCTAGCGACGCCACCGGCGATATACGGTGATATCTGTCGTGGCCTGCATAGCTGCAAAATTATCGACTCAAGCGTTCGCGTTGTGCTAGAAAAGCCAATTGGTCACGATTTGGCATCGTCTAAAGTGATCAATGAGCAAGTTGCAGAATACTTCGACGAAAAGCAAATTTACCGCATTGACCATTACCTTGGTAAAGAGACAGTACTAAACCTAGTATCACTGCGTTTTGCCAATTCTATTTTTGCTACTAACTGGGACCACAACTGCATTGACCATGTTCAAATCTCAGTTGCAGAGTCAGTGGGTATTGAAGGGCGTTGGGGTTACTTTGACGACGCGGGTCAAATGCGAGATATGGTGCAAAACCACTTGCTACAAATTTTAAGTTTGGTAGCGATGGAGCCTCCGACAACGCTCGACGCTGACAGCATTCGTGACGAAAAATTGAAAGTGCTTAAAGCGCTTCGTCCGATTAACTCGTTTAATATTAATGACAGCACAGTACGCGGTCAGTATACCTCTGGTTTCGTGAAGGGCGAAGAAGTGCCTGGGTACCTTGAAGAAGAAGGTGCTAATACGCAAAGTAAAACCGAAACCTTTGTTGCTATTAAAGCGGAAATTGACAACTGGCGTTGGGCTGGTGTGCCGTTTTACCTACGCACAGGTAAGCGCATGCCAACTAAGGTGAGTGAAGTTGTTATTTACTTCAAGCGTCAGCCACACAACTTGTTCGGTGACAGCTTCAAGAATCTCCCACCCAATAAGCTCGTTATTCGTCTACAGCCAGACGAAGGTGTAGAAATCACCGTAATGAATAAAGTACCTGGCTTAACCAGCTCAGGCTCTATGGATCTACAAAAATCCAAGTTAAACCTAAGTTTCTCTGAAGCGTTTGCCGATGAGCGTATTCCTGACGCATACGAAAAACTCCTTCTTGAAGTTATGTTGGGTAATCAGGCGCTATTCGTTCGTCGTGACGAAATTGAGCAAGCTTGGACGTGGGTAGACTCAATTCTTGAAGCGTGGAAGCAATCGAGCGAGCCGCCAGAACCGTATCAAGCAGGTACGTGGGGGCCGGTAGACTCTATAGGTCTTCTTGCTCGCGAAAATCGCAGCTGGTACGAGAGCAAAACAGGGAAGAAAAAGTAATATGGCGTTAACAACTCTATCATTTGAAACACCTGATGCGCTGACTGATGCATTTGCGCAAGACTTAGTCAGCATTTTAAAAACAGGTATTAAAACTCGCGGTCGAGCTTCGCTTGTCGTTAGTGGTGGTCGTACACCGCTGGCGCTTTTTAAACAACTAAGTGAAACCGAACTTGAGTGGGATAAGGTTGATATCACCCTTGCCGACGAGCGCTGGGTTGAAGAGGACCACGAGGCCAGCAACACCAGCCTAGTCAAAAATAATCTAATTCAAAATAAAGCCGCAGCAGCTCGTTTTATCGAATTGAAAAGCGATGCTGATGATGCAAACGAAGGCGTAAATGCCGCAGAGTCAAATCTGGCTAGCATGTCACAACCTTTTGATGCATTGATTCTTGGCATGGGGGAAGATGGTCACACTGCATCGCTTTTCCCTTGCTCTGAACAAGTACTTGACGGCTTAGATATGAGCAGCGGCAGAACCTGCATCGCTGTTCAACCTACAACAGCACCTCATCAACGTATTTCATTAACGCTACCAGCGTTACTCAATAGCCGTAATATCTTTTTGCATTTAACAGGCGAGAAGAAAAAACAAGTCTTACTTGATGCTATTGAAAATGCCACCGAAGCGCAAAAGCCCATCACCGCCGTAGTTAACCGCGCGCCGGTTACTTTGATGTGGGCGCCATAGGAGACAAACATGAATCCAAAAATTGCTGAAGTTACGCAACGAATTATCGAGCGTAGTAAAGAAACGCGTAAGGCGTATCTAGAAAAAATTGAGAGTGCACGACGTCAAGGACCACACCGTGGTGTGTTGTCATGCGGTAACCTTGCTCACGGCTTTGCAGCATGTGGAACAAGCGAAAAATCAGATCTTCGTTCAATGACCAAAGCCAACGTGGCAATTGTGTCTGCGTATAACGATATGCTTTCAGCGCACCAGCCTTACGAGACGTATCCTGCGCTCATTAAGGATGCAGTGAAAGAAGTAGGCAGCGTAGCCCAGTTCGCAGGTGGCGTACCTGCTATGTGTGATGGTGTTACACAAGGCCAGTCTGGCATGGACTTAAGCCTAATGAGCCGTGATAACATTGCTCAGGGGGCTGCCATTGCGCTTTCTCACAACATGTTCGATAGCGCACTGATGCTAGGTATCTGCGACAAAATCGTTCCTGGGCTATTAATGGGCGCACTAACGTTCGGTCATTTGCCAACCGTTTTTGTGCCAGCTGGTCCAATGCCATCGGGTCTTCCAAACAAAGAAAAAGCCCGTGTTCGTCAAGAATTTGCCGAAGGTAAAGTAGGGCGTGACGCGTTGCTTGAAGCTGAATCTCAATCTTACCACTCTGCGGGTACCTGTACGTTCTATGGAACGGCAAACTCGAATCAGCTAGTGGTTGAAATGATGGGCTTGCACCTTCCGGGTTCGTCGTTTGTTAATCCGGGCACACCTTTGCGCGACGCGTTAACTAAAGCGGCTGCGGTTCAAGCAACACGCTTAACTGACCTTGGCGACAACTATACGCCAATTGGTCACATTGTAGATGCAAAAGCCATTGTGAACGGCCTTGTAGGTCTTCTTGCTACGGGTGGTTCTACTAACCACACCATGCACCTTATTGCGGTAGCACGCGCTGCAGGTTACATCGTAAATTGGGACGACTTCTCAGATATCTCTAATGCTGTGCCTCTTCTTACTCGCATTTACCCGAATGGCTCAGCTGACATTAACCACTTTGTTGCAGCAGGTGGTATGTCATTGCTAATTAAACAGTTGCTTGATGCGGGTCTACTACATAACGACGTTAAGACTATTTGTGGTGAAGGCTTAGACTTCTACACTAAAGAGCCTGTGCTTAAAGACGGCGAATTAGAATGGCGAGACGGCCCAACTGAATCCCTTGATAAAGAAGTGCTAGCAACTGTTGACGCACCGTTTAAGCCAGATGGTGGTTTGAGTGTACTTGACGGCAATCTTGGTCGTGGTGTTATTAAAACCTCAGCACTTCGCACGCCTCACTGTAATATCAAAGCACCAGCGGTTGTGTTTGAAGACCAGTTTGAACTCGATGACGCGTTTAAGTCTGGCAAGTTAGACAAAGACTGCATTGTAGTTGTTCGCTTCCAAGGTCCTTCAGCAATTGGTATGCCAGAACTTCACCGCTTAACGCCACCTCTTGGGGTGCTTCAAGATCGCGGCTTTAAAGTGGCGCTAGTTACTGACGGTCGTATGTCTGGTGCATCAGGTAAAGTTCCTGCAGCTATCCACGTGACTCCAGAAGCTTATAAAGGCGGTTTACTTGCTAAAGTGCAAGAGGGCGACATTATTGAGCTAAACACACAAACTGGTGCACTAACACTGCATGTGGACGATGAAACACTAGCTGCACGTGAAGCAGCGCCAGCGAACTTAGCTAAGCATCACGTTGGAATGGGACGTGAAATGTTTGCGGGTATGCGCGCTATTCTGACGGGTGCAGAAGAGGGTGCATGTTCACTGTTTTACACGCAGGAGCAAGCATAATGAGCCAGAAGTTTGTGGCTGATGTTGGCGGTACGAATATTCGTGTTGCAAGGGTAACCGAGTCAGGTGTAGCCGACATCAAAAAATATATGTGTAATGATTTCGCCAGCATCGACCTTGCTATTGCACAATACTTTAGCGACATGCCGGAATACAGCTTTTCGCAAGGTTGTATTGCAATTGCATGTCCAGTATTGGGCGATCAAGTCGAGATGACGAATCACAGCTGGGCATTTTCTCAAAATGCACTTCGCTCTCAGCTTAAACTAGACGCGTTGTTCGTTATCAATGACTTCACTGCCGTAGCGCACTCTTTGCCTGTATTGGGCGAAGAGCAAGTGGTACAAATTGGCGAAGGCACTGCGAAAGAAAATGGCAATATCGCTGTTTTTGGACCTGGTACAGGATTGGGTGTTGAGCATATTACAATGACCTCAACGGGCTGGCAGACGCTGGACGGTGAAGGTGGTCATGTAGACTTTGCACCGGTAGATGAAACCGATGTTGTCGTATGGCGTCACCTTCAATCTACCTTAGGACGTGCTTCTGCTGAAGAAGTAATGTCTGGACGCGGCCTGCATAATATTTACACCGCGCTAGCAAACCACGCATCAGCACCAGTTGTATTTACCGAGCCGGCTCAAATCACTGACGCTGCGCTGAACGGTACTTGTAAAATTGCTGAAGCGACGCTTACCCAATTCTGCCGAATTATGGGAAGCTTTGCGGGTAATTTAGCACTTAACATGGCGACCACGGGCGGCATCTTCATTGGTGGTGGTATTGCTAACCGTTTCCCTGAATTTATTCAAAATAGCGATTTTAGAGCGCGTTTTGAAGCGAAAGGGCAAATGAAGCACTACGTGAAAGACATTCCCACCTATTTAATTGCAGAACCTGATCACGGTTTATTGGGTGCGGCTGCATATCTGAATCAAAATACAGCGAGCTAAATTATGACAACGAAATGGAAATACTCTCCAGAGGAAATTTTTGCGGCCGGTCCAGTTGTACCTGTTTTGGTAATCAATGACGTAGAAAAAGCGGTTCCTCTGGCAAAAGCGCTGATGGAAGGTGGTATTAAAGTACTAGAAGTTACGCTACGTACCCCTGCTGCTATTGACGTGATTAAGCGAATTGCACAAGAAGTACCTGACTCGCTAATTGGTGCTGGAACCGTGACTAACGCCCAGCAGCTTAAAGCGGTAGTTGAAGCTGGCGCTAAGTTCGCAATTAGCCCAGGTATGACGGCTGATTTGCTAAAAGCGGGTATGGACTCAGAAATTCCACTTATCCCTGGTATCTCTTCAACTTCTGATTTGATGAAGGGTAAAGATGCGGGTTATACCCACATGAAATTCTTCCCAGCAGAGGCTTCAGGTGGCGTTAAAGCCATTAAGTCAATCAGTGGTCCTTTCCCTGATGTGACGTTTTGCCCAACGGGTGGCATTGGTCCAAACAACTACAATGACTATTTAGCGCTTAACAACGTTAAATGTGTAGGTGGTTCGTGGCTTGCCCCTGACGACGCAATTGAATCAGGTGACTGGGCGCGTATTACGCAGCTAGCAAAAGAAGCTGTTGCGGGTGCTAAACAGTAATTTGCTGAACCTTTAAATGAAAAAACCTGCTCATTGGCAGGTTTTTTTTTATCTCTTGATCGTGAACTGCGACTGTCTACCTTCTAAAGTGTCAGCGAAATTGCGCTTGCACTTCAAATAATTTACTTCGGAACAATAGTTTGTTTCAGTGTGTGGCTAGCACCGGGGGACAGTGTCTTTCCCTGAGTTAGCGATGTTTCTACGCACAACATATGCTTATAGCCAAATGGGTCCATGTCTGAAATAGACGCTGCGCCTAACCACGGGTTCCACACTACCAAAGAGTCATTGCCGTCGGATACCACTTCCGTAAACGTGTTGCCTTCGACTTCAATTTCTGCTGTTTTAATCGGCGCAACATGAATGCGATCCGTTTCGCCTGTGATGGTGTAAGGACTCGGTGTCGTCTTAAGTCCCCAGTCGTCAAGTTTGTCTTTATATTGACCTTCAATTCCAGTTATTTGGGTATGTTGAATGTGATCAACGTGGAAATATGTATGTAGCGCACAGTTAAATTCGAATGGTACAACACCCGTATTTTCTGTAGTTAGCGCGACGTCCATCGTCTCACCAACGGTAATTACCATGGTCACGTTACAATCGTTCTCAAACCCTTCTGCTCGGGTAAAGCTTGGCGAAAGCGTAATCGTTGTTCCGCTTTCTGTATCTTCTGAATGAATCAGCTTCCACACTTGTGTTCTCAAAAAGCCGTGAGCGGGGAGGGCACCTTTTTCTCGACCGTGATCATCGCTAAACCAAGGCCAGCACACCGGAATACCACCGCGAATAGGTCGCTCTCCGTTCAAGTAAGCATGGGGGCTTACCCAAAGACGCTCTCTGCCATCGCTTTTAGGCACATATGACAAGATATGACCGCCAAATAGGCTAATACGCGCAGAGGCAAACGCATTATCTACGTCTAAAAAGGTAAGTCCATTAGACTCACTAACGGTAACTGAACTCACAGGTGGCATAAGCCCTCCTTGGACTAATAAGAAAACAACAAAGGGTAAGCGACGGGAAAGCGTATGTCGCTGGAATATCGTTATTATGCGTGTTTACGACCACGAAAAACAAAAAAGGTGCAAACGCCGTGTTTACACCTTTAGATTAACTCAACTTTAGCGTGAATAGTTTAACTATTTTCGCTTAATACCGTTAATTACTTAGAAATATGAGCCACAAGGTCTAGAACCTTGTTTGAGTAGCCCCACTCGTTGTCGTACCAAGAAACGAGTTTAACGAATGTATCAGTAAGTGCGATACCTGCTGTGGCGTCAAATACCGATGTGCGAGCGTCGCCAAGGAAGTCGTTAGACACAACCGCATCTTCTGTGTAACCCATGATACCTTTAAGCTCGCCTTCTGAAGCTTCTTTCATTGCTGCACAAATTTCATCGTAGCTAGCAGGCTTCGCAAGGTTTACAGTAAGGTCTACTACTGAAACGTTTGGTGTAGGTACACGGAAAGCCATACCTGTTAACTTGCCGTTAAGCTCAGGGATAACTTTACCTACTGCTTTTGCTGCACCGGTTGATGATGGAATGATGTTCTGACCAGCACCACGACCACCACGCCAGTCTTTCATTGAAGGACCGTCTACCGTTTTCTGTGTTGCAGTTGTTGCGTGAACCGTTGTCATCAAACCGTCTACAATACCAAATTTATCGTTAAGCACTTTGGCAAGAGGAGCAAGACAGTTAGTTGTGCAAGACGCGTTTGAAACAATAGTTTCGCCAGCGTAGCTTTCTTGGTTTACACCCATAACGAACATAGGCGTGTCATCTTTAGAAGGTGCAGACATAACAACTTTCTTCGCGCCAGCTTCGATGTGCTTCGCGGCAGTTTCTTTAGTCAGGAACAGACCTGTTGATTCAACAACCACGTCAACGTCTACTTCATCCCACTTAAGTGCAGCTGGATCTCTTTCAGATGTAATGCGGATAGTTTTGCCGTTTACAACTAGGCTATTGTTATCTACTGTAACTTCACCGTCGAATAAACCGTGAGTCGAGTCGTATTTCAATAGATAAGCAATGTAGTCCGTGTCTAGTAAGTCGTTTATTGCAACAACTTCGATGTCGTTGCGCTCTGCTGCTGCGCGCATTACTAGGCGTCCAATACGGCCAAAACCATTGATACCGATGCGAATTGTCATAACGTACCCCGATTATTTAAATAAAATGAAAATAAATTACGTAAAGTATGGATCAAAATGTCATAATTAGCAAAATAAAAAGCCAAAGTGTTGCAAAATTACGAATAAGTGCTATTGCAATCGTATTCAGATATCGCCAAGCCCTTGTTTCTAGAATAATGTTAAAAATTTGTTTGTAGACGCACTATGCTTAATTTGCTTTGCGTCTTTTACCGAATAACAGGAATGACACACCATGACACAACAACTTCTGCAACAACTGGTTGAAATGCGGGGAATTGAAACCCAATACGTCGACGCATGGGGAAAGCCAGCAACCATCGCAGAATCAAGTAAAGCAAAACTGCTTAACACACTTGGCTATGACACCAGCAGTGATGAAAAAATTCAGTCACAAATTACACAAGATATAAAGTCGGTATGGTTGTCGCCGTTAAATCCTGTTCAAGTGGTTCGCAATACCCAAGAAATTAATCTAGCTGTTCGTTTGCCTATCGAGTTAGTGAACGATGATCACACGCTCACGGTCACCTGTGAAAATGGTGACGTGCTCACTCATCAATTTACGCCAGTTGACCAAGAAATGACGACGATGGCGCATATCGACGATGTAGAGTTTCATGAATACGTAGTAACACTGCCTTTGGATTTGCCCCTTGGTTATCACGATGTAGCCTTAAGCGCTGATGACGATGAGTTTGCGCGTTCTCGTTTAATTGTGGCACCTGAAGCCTGCTACACACCAAACGAGATTAAAGAAGGCAAAAAAATATGGGGCTTAAGCGTTCAACTTTACTGCGTTCGCAGTGAAAAGAACTGGGGGATTGGTGATTTTTCTGATTTAGCACTGCTTATTGAAAAAGCCGCTGGTGTGGGCGCAGACTTTATCGGACTTAATCCTATTCATGCGCTCTACCCTGCAAACCCCAACGCGTGCTCGCCTTATGGGCCAAGCTCACGTCGCTGGCTTAATTATTTGTATATCGATGTGACTGCTATTGACGGCTATGACGATGCATCAGTACAAGCGATAGTGAGCAGTGATGAGTTTAAAGCCACGCTTGAACATGCACGTAACGTAGAACATGTAGACTACGAGGCAGTCGCCCATGTGAAACTGGCTGCGCTTAAAGCAGTATTTGATGTTTACGATGCCAAATACCTTCGTAAAAGCACAAAGCAAAATAAAGCGTTTAAAGCCTTCGTAGAAGCGGGCGGTGAAAGCTTAGATATGTTAGCGGTGTACGACGCCTTGCAATCGCACCTAAAAGCTGAAGGTAAAGACAGCTGGGGATGGCCGGTATTCCCACAAGATTACAAAGACTATTACAACCCAGCCGTGGCTAAGTTTAAGAGTGCAAACGAACAAGACGTCAAATTTTACTTGTTCCTACAGTGGATTGCCGCCCAACAGCTTGAGCTTGCAAGCAACAAAGCTACTGATGCAGGCATGACCATTGGTCTTTATCGCGACTTGGCGGTAGGCGTTAGTGAAGGAAGTGCGGAAATTTGGGGTAACAAAGACCTATACTGCACAGGCGCAAGTGTAGGTGCTCCACCGGATATCTTGGGCCCACTAGGCCAGAACTGGGGGTTGCCGCCTATGGACCCTCGTAAGCTGTATGAACAGGGTTACCAGCCCATTATTGACCTGTTTGCGTCTAACATGGCGTCGTCAGGCTCATTGCGTATCGATCACGTCATGGCGTTGCTGCGTTTATGGTGGGTTGTGAAAGGCGATAACGCTAAAGATGGCGGCTATGTTTATTATCCTGTAGACGATTTACTCGGTATTTTAGCGTTAGAAAGTCACCGCAATCAGAGCCTGGTTATCGGTGAAGACTTGGGTACTGTACCCGAAGAAATTCGCAGCAAGCTTGCTGATAATGGCGTGTACTCATACCGCGTATTTTTCTTCGAACAAGCGGAAGACGGTGGTTTCTTCTCACCTAGCCATTACCCTGTTCAGTCTATGTCAACGTTGACTACTCACGATATGCCAACGCTGATTGGTTACTGGCACTGTTTAGATTTAGAGCTAGGCAAAGAAATAGGGCTTTATCCAACAGAAGAAATCCTTCAAACGCTTTATGCGGATCGTCATGAAAACAAACAGGCGATTTTAGATACATTGCACGGCCACGGTTCAATTGGCGACAATGTAGGCCGCGATGTTAATCATACGGGTATGAATCGCGAACTGAATAACGGTATGCAGGTGCACATGGCAGGTGGCTCGAGCGCATTATTGAGCCTGCAATTGGAAGACTGGTTGGAAATGGATAAGCCGGTCAATATTCCTGGTACTTTTGACGAATATCCAAACTGGCGAAGAAAACTCACAGAGAATATCGAGTCGATGTTCGATAGACATGATATAAATGAATTGGCGTCTAAACTTACTCATGCCAGAAAGCAAGCAAGTCAGGGTTAATTGCCATTATCAAAGAAATGATAATAGGCGGTTGCCTGGGTAACTTAAACGAGTAAGATAAAGTACCAAGACGGTACTTGATAGAGCTTAAATGTATACAACGCATTTAAGCTCACAATTCAACCCGCTGCCATGCGGGTTTTTACTAGGAGTAGCGAATGCAATTAGCGCAGCAGTTTGAACAGGTATTATGTTCTCAGCCGTTTTCCCATTTAGGTGTAGTTAAAAATCAGCAGAAGTCGGTACTTCGCGTTTGGCGTCCTAATGTCAGCAAGATAACGATTGAATGGGAGAATGCAGCGCTAGCAAATGTAACCGTTACCTCCAAAAATGGCCTTTTTGAAACACCACTGCCTAAAGAATATCAGGGTGAGGTTTATCGCGTTATCGCCGAAGGCTTGAATGACGATAAGGGCTATATCGATCCTTATCAATTCTCCGAGCAGGCGTATCATGCGGTACACTACATCGATAGCAAGCCTTCAAACTTGTATGAGCAAGCGGGCGCGCAACTTTTAACACTCGCTTCTTCAAAAGGCGATGCGATAAAAGGTGTCAGGTTCTGCGTTTTCGCGCCCAATGCGAGTACGGTGTCGCTCATTGGCGATTTCAATCAGTGGGATGGGCGCACGCATCCTATGGAAAAGACCTCTATGGGATACTGGGTACTGTTTGTGCCAGAACTCGCAGAGGGAGAGCGCTACAAGTACCACATTAAAGATGCACACGGCCACGACCTACCGCACAAGGCTGACCCACTTGGCTTCAGTGCAGAGCAGTATCCTTCTCATGCTTCGAAAATTTACAACCACAATAACTATGAGTGGAATGATAGTGCATGGATGGAAAAGCGAAAGGGGAATAAATACAACAGCCCAATGAGCATTTATGAGGTGCACCTTGGCTCTTGGAAGCGCCCGGGTATTGAAACTGATGCGCGCTATCTTACTTATAAAGCGCTGGCCGATGACTTAATAAGCTACGTCAGCGATATGGGTTACACTCACGTTGAATTGCTGCCTATTTCCGAGTTTCCTTTCGACGGTTCGTGGGGCTATCAGCCCGTGGGAATGTTCGCACCAACGAGTAGATTTGGAAACCCAGATGAATTTAAATACTTTGTTGATAAGGCTCACCAAGCAGGTATAGGCGTAATTATCGACTGGGTACCTGCACATTTCCCGGAAGACGGCCATGGCTTGGCGCGATTTGATGGTTCTTGTGTTTATGAATATGAAGATCCGAGGAAAGGTTGGCATCCGGATTGGAATTCTTGCATTTACGATTTCGGCAAAGACACAGTTCGTCAGTTTTTAGTTGCAAACGCACTGTTTTGGCTAGACAAATTTCACGTTGATGGACTCAGGGTTGATGCAGTGGCATCCATGCTTTATCTCGACTATTCACGCAATGACGGAGAGTGGATCCCGAATGTGGATGGTGGCAACGAAAACTACGAAGCCATCAGCTTACTGAAATGGATGAATGAAGAAGTGTACAAGCACTTCCCAGACGCCATGACAATTGCCGAAGAATCAACGTCGTTTCCCAAGGTTTCTCGCCCAGTATTTGATGGTGGTTTGGGCTTTGGCTTTAAGTGGAACATGGGATGGATGCACGACTCATTACACTACATCGCTAAAGACCCCGCCTATCGCAACTATCACCATGGCGATATTACCTTCAGCATGGTTTACGCGTTTGACGAAAACTTTGTGCTGCCTATCTCGCACGATGAAGTGGTACACGGCAAAGGCAGTATGCTGCATAAAATGCCTGGCGATGAATGGCAGCAAGCTGCTAACCTGCGTTGTTACGCGGGCTTTATGTACGGTCACCCCGGCAAGAAGCTTAACTTTATGGGGAACGAGCTTGCGCAGGCACGAGAATGGAACCATGACAGTAGTTTAGACTGGCACTTGCTCGATTACGAAAAACACAAAGGCATTCAAGCGCTTTATAAGGCGCTCAACCACCTCTATACGTCTACGCCAGCGCTTTACGAGCAAGACCACGAACCAGGGGGCTTTGCTTGGCTGGACCACAATAATGCAGACCAAAGCGTGGTTTCATTTGTTCGTATGTCAAAAGATGCGAAGCAAAAAGTATATGTGGTATCTAATTTTACGCCTGTGCCACGTCAGAACTTCAGAATAGGCGTAGATGATGCATGCACGCTAACGCTAGCACTAAACACTGATGATGGTGCATATTGGGGTAGTGACTACGACGTTGCTTCTACTGTAAATACGCAACCCATACCTTGGAATGAGCGTACTCACTCTGCAGAAATCACGTTACCGCCGCTAGCCACGGTATTTTATGTTGCCAATGTGGATTAATCCGACTAGAGCGACACGCCCTAGTGAAGAGATAAATTGAGAACCAAGTGAACGAAATTCGAGACACCGCACTAATTGTAGAAAGTGGAATGGGAAAGGCATATCCACTTGGCGCAACAGTTACACAAGATGGTTGTAATTTTGCCGTATACGCGCCCGATGCGAAGGCGGTCGTGTTGTGTTTTTTCAATAGTGACACAGAAGAGGCGGTGAGTGAGCATCCTTTGCCTGAGAAAACTGGTGATGTTTGGCACGGTCGTTACAGCGGCGTTAGCGCAGGACAATACTATGGTTATCGCGTAGAACGCGGTGAGGGAGGGTTACATGCGGTACCCACCGACAAACTGCTAATCGACCCTTACGCCAAGAAAATTAGTCGCGCAATAAAATGGGACGCTAGGCAATACAAACACGACTCTCAGTTTATGATCCCCAAGTGCATAGTAATTGATCAAAATGACTATGCGCCCAGTCATGTTAGCGCGCCTGTTATACCGAAACACAAGCGAGTAGTTTACGAAGCACATATTAAAGGGCTTACAAAACTCCATCCCGATGTACCTAAAGAACACCGTGGCAAATTTATCGGTGCTGCCCATCCGAGTGTCATCAAGCATCTCAAAGCATTAGGCATAACCACGGTGCAATTTATGCCGTTGTGTTCATTCATGCCTGAACCATTTATTACAGAGAAAGGCTTAACCAATTATTGGGGATATAACCCGGTTAACTTCTTTGCACCTGAACCACGCTACGGTGTGTCAGATGCGCTTGCTGAACTGAAGTCTATGGTAGATGCTTATCATACTGCCGGACTTGAGGTTATTGTTGATGTGGTATTTAACCATACAGCAGAGGCAGGCAATGGCGGTCCTATTCTTTCTTATAAGGGGTTTTGCCCTTACCAAGCGTACTTATTAGAGCAAACGAAAAACGGAGAATTGGTTTATTCCAACCACTCTGGCTGTGGTAACACGGTAAATACCGCGCAGCCATTTATGATGGGACTTATTTTAGATGCCATGCGCCACTGGGTATCCGTAATTGGCGTTGACGGCTTTCGTTTCGATTTAGCAGTATGCTTGGGAAGAGAGCCACAAGAATATAGTAAAAAATCTGGGCTGCTGAGAGCCATTAGTAGCGACCCTGTTCTAAAAGAGAGGGTATTGCTTGCCGAACCCTGGGATATTGGGCCTGGCGGCTACCAAGTGGGTAACTTTCCTTCTCCATGGTTAGAGGTGAATGATAAATACCGCGATACGGTGCGCGCCTTCTGGCGTGGAGACGATGGCGTTACCGCGGACTTTGCTACCCGTTTAATGGGCTCACGAGATATATTTCACAAAGGCCATCGACATATCAGTACGTCGGTAAATAACGTGACATATCACGATGGGTTCACGCTGCACGATATGGTGACCTACGCCGAACGTCACAATCTCGATAACTTAGAAGAAAATCGAGATGGCCATGGACACAACCTGTCTGCCAATTATGGTATTGAAGGGGAAACGAATGACGAGCAGATACTCGCTATGCGTGAGCGTCAAAAGCGCAATCTCTTTGCAACTCTGATCTTCTCGCAAGGTACACCGCATATTCTTGGTGGCGATGAATTAAGCCGCACCCAAAATGGCAATAATAATGCCTATTGTCAGGATAATCCTATTAGCTGGATGAATTGGGAATTAAACAAGCGCAAGCAGGATTTTCTTAGCTTCTGCCAATATGTGATCCGTTTGCGTCAGTCCTCTTCACTGTTAAGCGAACTAAAGCTGCACGATGATACTTTTACGCTCTCACGAAATGTAAAAGAAATAAATTGGTATAAGCCCGATGGTTCTGACAAAGCGTCTGAAGACTGGAATGCGCATCATAACAAAGCGTTTGGTGTGGAAATAAAAGGTTGTGTAACGGGCGACCAGAAGCCAGAGCACTGGTTCTTGTGTGTTAATGCAAGTGAAAGCGACGTGCGTTTTCACCTACCTTCTGTCATACCCAGGGGAGGGTGGACCATGCACTTGGATACGCGCTACAGCTCTCTTGAAGAACAGCCTTCAATTTGCATTCAGAAGGTGTTTTTACAGGCCAGCAAATCGCTAACGTTGTTCAGTTTTTCTCAGTTCTCTGGATAGAATAATGGCTTACAATACGACCTTATACTTGGTTAAGGATGCCTTTAAAGAATTTAAGAGTACCGCTAAACGGCTCTAAACTCAGTGCACGTTAGCTGAATAAGAAACAGAGTCTTTACCTTTGTGTGAATTTCATACAGCATGGGCGAGAGCGCGTAACACAGGTGCTGAATGCGTGCCAAAATCTCGGCTAAACTAGCTTACAAAACCCGTTAATGTTTACCGCTGGTGACAATTACACCACTGCGCACTAAATTGTTAGCTTAGACTGTTCTTTATTCTTTCAGGTGGTATCATGCGCAGCCATCTGAAATGTGAGGGTGTTCCTATGCAAAAGAAAGGTGGTAATTCGCACGAAGACAAGTCGTGTGATATTGGTTTTATCGGTTTAGGGGTGATGGGTAGTAACCTAACCATGAACCTAGTGGACCATGGCTATCGTGTAGCGTGTTTCGATTTAGACCAAAACAAAGTTGAGTCTATTCTTGCCAAAGACGCAAGCGAAAGAGCTGAAAATACTGAGCCTCGTGTTGAAGGCTGCAGTTCTTACACCGAGCTTTTAAGCAAGTTAAAAGCCCCGCATCTTATTATTATCTCTGTGCCTGCTGGCGATCCTGTTGACCACGTTTGCAATCATCTTATTGACGCCGGAATTCACGCTGACGATATCGTGGTTGATACTGGCAACAGTTTGTGGACAGACTCTGTTGCACGTGAAGAGCAGTACAAAGGTAAATTTATCTTCTTCTCTACCGCCGTGTCAGGTGGTGAAGTAGGCGCTCGTTTCGGGCCATCTCTTATGCCTTCAGGCAACCCTTATGCATGGACACGCATTGAGCCTGTTCTTAAAGCTATTGCTGCAAAGGTTGACCCAGAAACAGGTAAACCATTAGAAAGCCATACGCCAGGTCAACCAGTGTTAGAAGGCGAACCATGTGCGACCTACATCGGTCCGGTTGGAGCCGGGCACTATGTAAAAATGGTGCACAACGGTATCGAATACGCCGACATGCAGCTTATCTGCGAAACTTACCATGTTATGCGCGAAGCGCTACATATGGCGCCAGCTGAAATAGCAGAGGTGTTTCGTCGCTGGAACGAAGGCAAGCTGAATAGCTACCTGATGGAAATTAGTGCTGAAGTTCTTGAGCAAATGGATCCAGAAACACAGCAGCCGTTGGTTGATGTGATCTTAGATAGAGCAGGTCAAAAAGGTACAGGCCTTTGGACTGCAGTAAGCGCATTACA
>Ga0208571_1000393_pt1 | contig 16267 bp, 13 predicted proteins | sample DeeseametaMP0103_FD_184223 | JGI IMG/M metagenome (GOLD analysis project Ga0208571, IMG submission 184223) | Marine microbial communities from the Deep Atlantic Ocean - MP0103 (SPAdes) | ecosystem: Environmental > Aquatic > Marine > Oceanic | place: Atlantic Ocean | collected 2010-12-22
GTTCACTCAATGGTTGCTCAAATGAAATCCCTGCGTGAACAACTTGCCAACTGCCAACTGCCGGCAGAGCAAGCCTTTTCGATTCCACCGGAATGTTACACTTCGGAAGAACTTTTGCAGGAGGAACTCGAAAAAGTTTTTCAACACAACTGGATTGGGTTAGGGCGTGCAGATCGTTTTGCAGTCTCCGGAGATTATGAAACGATGAATCTTGGCGGAAAACCCGTCATTGTACTACGGGATCATGATGGAATTTTGAGGGCTTTTGCCAACACTTGCCGCCACCGAGGCGCCCGCCTTTTGAACGATGACGGCAACTGTAAACATATACGCTGTCCGTTTCACGCTTGGACTTACAAACTCGATGGCTCTCTCTCCGGAGCGCCGCACATGAATAAGGTTTCCGGTTTTGAGAGGTCAGATTATGGACTGATCAGTTATCATGCCGAGGAGCGGCTTGGTTTTGCCTTCGTCTGTCTCGCTCCTTCTGCGCCCGATCTTGATGATTACCTTGGTGATTTTGCAGAAATTCATGCTCCGTGGCCCATTGAATCACTGGTGACAACACGGCGAAGATCGTTGACTGTTGACTGCAACTGGAAAGCCTTTCTGGATGTATTCAATGAATACTACCATTTGCCCTTTGTGCATCCGGATTCACTTGATGAAATTTACAATTTTCCAACTCCAGCCGACAAAGTGACCGGAGCCTTTGCCAGTCAGTTTGGAAACACAGAAGGCACCGGCGGACTCTTACAGGATTCCGAAGAACAACCCCTGCCAAGCATGACGAATCTCCAAGGTCGTGCCGCTTCCGGTGTCCAATACACCTGGGTATTTCCAAACATGACCTTTGCGGCCGGTATGGACGTACTCTGGATTTATGAAGCCTATCCACTCGGCGCGGATTGCTGTCAAGTTTACCAGAGCATTTGTGTTCCGCCGGAAACCGCGGCACTTCCGGACTTCGAGAAAAAAATAGCTGCTTATTATCAACGTTTTGATGCCGGAATCGAAGAAGACATTCCGGCATTGGTGAACCAACAGCGTGGACTCGCTTCTTCCGATGCTCGTCAGGGGCGATTTCAGCCGCACCTGGAAGCGAATGTCGCTTCCTTTGCCAGGTGGTATGCGGATCAGTGTCTAGGACAATCTTGAGATGAGGAGATGTACTGTGTATATTCTTTAAAGTTAAAACATCAGACCGGGAAGTGTCTCAGAGTATTTTGTGCATTTCTGAAAACTATTCGCAAACATTAAATCTTTTCAAATCCTTAAAACAGGTCAATATGTCAAACAAAATAAACCGTCAAATAATCTTAGCAAAGCGTCCAAGCGGAAAACCGGAATCCGCTAATTTTCGTCTGGAGGAATCCGCAATCCCGGTTCCGGAAGACGGAAAAGTTTTATGCAAAACTATTTATTTATCGCTTGATCCTTACATGCGTGGTCGGATGAATGAAGGCAAATCTTACGCTGCTCCGGTCGCAATCAACGAGTTGATGACCGGCGGCACAGTCGGTCAAGTGCATGATTCCCGAAGCCCAGATTTTCATGAAGGGGACATTGTCTTCGGTTCAGGGGGCTGGCAGGATTATTGGGTTTCGGAGGCTAAAGCGTTGAGAAAAATCGATCCGCAGCTTGCGCCCATTTCCACTGCAACCGGTGTTTTGGGAATGCCAGGGGTTACGGCTTACACCGGTTTACTCAACATTGGACAACCAAAAAAAGGTGAAACGGTTGTAGTCGCCGCCGCATCCGGAGCAGTCGGTTCGGTGGTTGGGCAGATCGCGCGCGTAAAAGGCGCACGCGCAGTCGGAATTGCCGGTTCTGCGGAAAAGTGTAAATTTGTCACAGAGGAACTTGGTTTTGATGCGTGTGTCAATCACAAAAGCCTGGACTTTCCTGAAGCACTAAAAAATGCTTGTCCGGACGGAATTGATGTTTATTTTGAAAATGTAAGCGGTAAAGTATTTGAAACAGTTTTGCCCTTGCTCAACGACTTTGCGCGCATTCCGGTTTGCGGATTAATAGCACTTTACAATGCCACTGAATTGCCTCCGGGGCCAAATTTAACACCGTTGCTGATGCGGGATATTCTGGTCAAACGTCTTACTTTTCGCGGCTTCATCGTCTGGGATTTTGCCAGTCAGGAAAAAGAGGCTTTAACACAACTCGCAACTTGGATTCAGCAAGGAAAACTACATTATCGTGAAGATATTGTGGAGGGTCTTGAAAACGCTCCGGAAGCCTTCATCGGACTTCTGGAAGGTAGGAACTTTGGTAAATTGGTCGTTCAGGTTAGTGATCATCCTGCCGCTTGAATCATAAATTTATACAGAAACAATTATTAATCACTAAAATGCTTCAACCACATTTGGAAAATTATGAATCCGGAAACCATTGTCAATCTCGAGTTGCATCCAATTCAAGACAGTAGCTACATCCAAAAGAGCAAAGATCATTTGGACAGCAAAGGTGCTTTGGTTATGGAGGATTTTCTGAACTCAAAAACAATCACGTCCCTGCAAACTGAAGCAAAAGAGGTGCGACATCTGGCGTATTTTTGTCACCAGAATCACAACGCCTACCTGCTGGATCCGGACCCTAACTTTCCCGCAAAACACATACGTAATTTAGAACAGGTCAGTGACAAGGGTTGTATCACGCATGATCAGGTTCCGGAGAACTCTCTGTTAAGGACGATTTATGAATGGCCTGATTTCAGAAAGTTTTTGAAACAGGTTTTGGGGGAGCCGGTCTTTCCTTATGCAGATACACTTTCTTCCATAAATATTAATTATTATGAGCAAGGTCAGCAACTGGGATGGCACTTCGACAACGCATCCTTTGCAGTAACTTTGATGCTTCAGTCTCCTGGGCAAGGTGGAGAGTTTGAGTATCGGGAAAAGGTACGTAACAGCGAAAAAGGCGATTCGGCGTTTGCTGATACAGAAGCAGTGATCAAGGGCAAACTTCAGCCTAAAACTCTGGCAATGGGTGATGGCGCGCTTGTCCTCTTTCGTGGCAGAAATTCTCTGCATCGAGTGGCTCCAGTTGTCAGCGAACACGCCCGGATTCTTGTAACGCTGAATTTCAATACCGAACCTGGAATAATGCTTTCAGAACTGGCACGAATGGCCTTCTTTGGACGGCTGGCGTGAATGGGAATAAATACTGTTGTTGATAAAAAAGATTGGTTTTAACATCCATTAGAAACAGTGAATTCCATGTCTAAACAAATCAGTTGTCTGGAAATGATCAACCGTATCGAATATCCAATTGATGAGTTGGAACACCACAAACGCCAACAGGCAATTGATCTTGTCCGGAAAGAATTGTCGACAGACGGATGTGCTGTGATACGAAAATTTTTTAGCAAAGGAGGTTTGAACGCCCTGTTGAGTGAAGCACATGAACTCAGTGAACAAGCTTATTATTCTCCAAAAAAACAATGCAATGTTTATTTGGGTGACGGAAATCCTGCAATGACGGAAGACAATCCCCAAAATATCTTTCTTGAACGTAGCAACGGTTTCATCACTGCAGACCTTTTTGGTGAGGAAAGTGCCTCAAGGAGACTTTATTACTGGGAACCTCTCAAGCGGTTTTTGGCGGATTGCCTGGAAAAAGAAGAATTGTTCATTTATGAAGATCCTGTATCCAATATGATTGTGAATGTCGCCAAGCCAGGACAAAGATTCAACTGGCATTTTGATACCAACGAATTTACGATTACTATTCTTTTGCAAGCCGCTGAATCAGGAGGAATATTTGAGTATGTACCCAACTTAAGATCTCGGGATAATGAGTGCATTGAAGAAGTTAAAAAAGTTCTTTCCGGTGACCATAACAGGGTGAAACAGTTAGAGTTGAAAGCAGGTGACTTACAGTTTTTTTTGGGTCGTTTTTCTCTGCATCAAGTCAGTGAAAACACTGGAAATACAGATCGTTTGCTCCTAATTCAGTCCTTTGCAGAAAAGCCGGGGATGATTGGCAGCATGTATCGTGTCCAGGATCTTTATGGAAAAACCGCTGAGATACACATAGAACACGAACAGAATAAAAACCGGGCAGATAATCTGTTGGATTGAGCCCTCTTATAAAAAACAAGAAACAACTACAACTCCTCTTTTGAAGTAAAATTATGAAAATTGGATTCATCGGACTTGGCAACGTCGGAGGAAAGCTGGCGGGAAGTCTTTTACGCAACGGTTTTGATTTAACGGTACGCGATCTGAACGGTGAACTTGCCCAACCTTTTTTGGATGGCGGTGCCAAATGGGGTGAATCACCAAAACAGATGGCCGAAGCCACAGATTTACTAATCACCTGTTTACCCAATCCGAAGGCAAGTGCAGTCGTTATGGAAGCAGAGGACGGGATTCTTGCCGGACTTTCTTCCGGAAAGATTTGGGCGGAAATGAGTACAACAGACGAGGTAGAAGTCAAACGGCTGGGAACAAGGGTTCAGGAATTAGGAGGCGAAGCGCTGGACTGTCCGGTTTCCGGAGGATGCCATCGTGCAGAGACGGGCAATATCTCAATTTTCGCTGGCGGCGAACGTTCCAGTTTTGAAAAAATCCTGCCTGTGCTGAAGGTATTGGGACGGAATATTCTGCACACCGGAGCACTCGGTTCTGCTTCTGTACTGAAGGTACTGACAAATTATCTGGCAACGGCCAACCTCGTCACACTTTGCGAAGCACTGACAACAGCAAAAATGGCAGGAATGGATCTCAGCACAACATATGAAGCAATCCGAATTTCCTCCGGAAATTCTTTTGTCCATGAGACCGAAAGTCAGGTGATTCTCAACGGCAGCCGGGACATCAACTTCACAATGGATTTAGTTCTCAAAGACATCAGCCTCTTTCAATCCATTGCAGAGCGCGCCGGAGTTCCATTGGAAGTATCCCCGCTCCTGATTGATATTTTCAAGGATGGAGAACAGCGTTACGGATCCCGTGAATGGTCGTCAAACATTATCCGCCGCTTAGAAGATGCTTGTGAAACACAAATCCTGGCTTCCGGATTTCCGGCACAAATGACAGATGATGAACCGGAAGTTTCCGGAGAAGAAGTGGTGGTGCAGTAAAAAACCTGCCGAAACAAGAAACTCATTTTAATGAAGGAGACCTTATGGCCGAAGCACCGTTTACTCTAAATCATCGCGGACCGATTTTGGAAATAACACTTTCCAAAGGCAAAGCCAATGTAATCAGCGCTGCAGACAGTCGTGAACTCAACGGGATGTGGGAAGCCTTCCGGGACAATCCGGAACAGCGTTTCGCCATTCTCACAGGTAAAGGAGAAAAGTTTTTTTGTGCCGGTTGGGACTTGAAGAATGTAGCAGAATCCGGTGAAGCTTCAGATTCTGATTATGGTTCCGGAGGTTTTGGCGGCTTGAATTATCCGCGTAATTTTAACAAACCTGTAATTTGCGCGGTCAACGGCATTGCCTGCGGAGGCGGTTTTGAAGTCATGCTGGGTTGTGATATTATCGTTGCTGAAGAACACGCAACTTTCGCCCTGCCGGAAATCAAGGTCGGGGTGCTTCCCGATTGCGGAGTGGTAAAATTACGACGGCGTATTCCGTATCATGTCGCCGTCGAACTGATGATGACCGGACGCTGGATGGATGCCGAAGAAGCTAAACACTGGGGACTGGTCAATCACATCGTTCCCAAAGGTCAGGGACTGGACAAAGCCCGTGAAATCGCAGAAGCCCTTGCAGATGGGCCGCCGTTGCTTTATCCGGCGATTAAACAAGTATTACGAATGACCGAAATGGTTCCGGAAAATGAAGCCTTTACAGTCCACGATGCTTGTTCTGCGGTTGAAGCAGTCAACCGTTCCGAAGATCTTAAAGAAGGTGCACTTTCCTTTGCCGAAAAACGAAATCCTGTTTGGAAAGGACAATGAAAAATGAAAGCAGCCGTTTGTTATGAATTTAGTAAACCACTGGTAATTGAGGAAGTTGAACTCCTGCCGCCGAAAACCGGAGAAGTACAGGTAAAACTCGCTGCCTGTGCCATTTGCCACAGCGATATTCTGTACGCCGAAGGAGCATGGGGCGGAGATCTCCCTGCTGTTTATGGACACGAAGCCGCCGGAATTGTGGAAAGTGTGGGTCATGGAGTAAAAAGCTTTCAGCCAGGCGATCATGTTTTGGTGACATTGATTCGCTCGTGCGGCACCTGCTACTATTGCACTCAGGGCAACAGGGTTCGATGCGAAACCGTTTTTCCGCTGGATGAGCAATCTCCGCTGCGGACGGCTGACGGAAAGCCGATTGCGCAGGGACTTCGAACCGGTGCTTTTGCCGAATCAGTGGTGGTTGATGTCTCACAATTAGCTCCGATTCCCGAGGATGTTCCACTGGACAGCGCATCCGTTTTGAGTTGTGGCGTCATCACCGGATTCGGCGCAGTTGTAAATACTGCACAAATTCCCGCCGGATGCAGCGTGGTTATCTTAGGAACCGGTGGGGTCGGACTCAACAGTGTTCAAGGTGCTGCCGTAGCCGGTGCTGAAAAAATCATCGCTCTGGATCTATCTGATGCAAAGCTGGAAGCGGCCCGGAATTTTGGAGCAACACACACAGTAAATGTAAGTCAGCAAAAGGCTACAAAAGCTGTTTATGGTTTGACGGGTGGACGCGGAGCCGATTATGTGTTTGTTACAGTTGGTGCCAAGAGTGCGATTGAACAGGGTTTTAAATTGCTCGGCAGGGGGGGAACTCTGGTTGTAGTGGGAATGACGGCAAATGGAGTAAAGATTGAATTCGATTCCTGCAAATTTGCTTCAATCGAGCAACGTCTTCTTGGCAGCAAAATGGGGTCAACTCGGCTGGCAACCGATATTCCCTGGTACATTTCACTCTATCAGCAGGGACGGCTCAAACTCGACGAACTCATTTCCGGACGCTACCCCTTGGAACAAATCAATGAAGCCATTTCCGATGTGAGTCAAGGGAACGCGCTCCGCAATGTAATCGTTTTTTGATCCCGCAATACATCATTTTTAAAGGTACAAAAACGTACATTAATCATATTTCAAAGCTAATTTTTGATGCATTCGTCGTTGCAATTGGGAAAAAATAATTTGTCCGTTATTGGATTTTATTGAAAAATACTAAAAAAAGGAAACAGCATGGATAAAAAAACAAGAGACCATGATGCAATGATGCAGGGCTTAAACTGGTGGGGGATCCCAACTCTGTTTCGTTGTCCATATAACTCTGATTCAGAAGGATGCGATATTGCTTTGGTTGGAGTTCCGCACAGTACAGGAAACGGAACCACAGAACGGGATCAGCATTTAGGTCCCCGGGCAGTAAGGAATGTTTCAGCACTGGGGAGACGTGCGCATCTTAAATTTGAACTTGATCCGTGGAATATTTGTGACATCCGCGACTTGGGGGATGTTCCACTTCCTGAAGCTAACAACAATGAAAAGTGCATAGAACACATCACGGAATTTTATGAACGAATTGCCGAGAATAAAGCCCGCCCGCTTTCGGTGGGTGGTGACCATTCGATAACCGGGGGGATTCTGCAGGCTATTGCGTCACCGAAATCGAAGTTGACCGGAGGCCAGAAGGCCGTGTTGCTGCATTTTGACGCCCACACCGATACCTATAACCAGCTTGATCATTTTCTTGGTGCAGTAAAGTCGGCAGCTCATTGGGCAAGCTATTTAGTGCGGGACGGTTTTGTTGATGCATCCAGTAGTGTGCAAATTGGTATTCGAGGTAATCCACGCACTTTGGATTGGCTCGACTCCAGTTATGAATTGGGATACGAAGTTATAACCAAAGAACAGTACGACGAATATGGTGTGGAACGCTGTCTGGAAATAATTCTCGAACGAGTAGGAGATAAACCACTGTACATTACCTTTGATCTTGACTGCCTGGATACAACAGTTGCTCCGGGAGTAGCTAACCTTGAACCGGCAATTGAAGGTTTCATGATGCCTGATGTTCTGAAACTGCTGCAGGGGATGCGTGGCAGAAATATCATTGGAGGAGATGTGGTCTGCCTGATGCCGACCAAGGATGCGCCAAACCAAATTACTGCGCATGTTGCCAATGCCATCCTCTTCGAAATGATCTGTTTGATTGCGGATAATTTTCGCGGTTCCTCTTGAGGTATGGTGAAATGCAAAATGCAATGAAAACAGTCTTCAGAATTTATTTTATTCCATGAATTCACACAATTTGAAAATCCATAGCATCGAGACCTTCAGCAATGAATATGTCGGGTTGGTACGTGTACGTACAAAAGATGGTTCTGAGGGCTGGGGGCAGGTTTCACCTTACAATGCGGATATTACGGCTTTGTTGGTGCATCGCCAGATTGCGCCGTATGCACTGGGTGCGGATGCCCTGGACATTGAAAAACTGGTTCAGGAAATTCCGGAACGTGAACACAAATTCCCGGGTTCATATTTGCGCCGTGCACTCGCCGGACTCGATACCGCACTCTGGGATTTGCGCGGAAAACTGGAAAACAAAAGCGTTTGCGAACTGCTGGGCGGAACACCAAGACCGTTAAGGGTTTATGCTTCCAGTATGAAACGTGACATAACTCCGCAAGCCGAAGCAGAACGGTTTTTGCGTTTGAGAGACGAATTCGGTTATGATGCTTTCAAGTTCCGTGTTGGCAGAGAATGCGGACATGATGAGGATGAGTGGCCCGGACGTACAGAAGAAATTGTTCCGGCAATCCGTAAAGCGCTTGGGGATGAGGTTGCATTGCTTGTAGACGGCAATAGTTGTTACACTCCGGAAAAAGCGATTTCAGTTGGTCGACTTTTAGAAGACAATGGAATCTGCCACTTTGAAGAGCCGTGTCCATACTGGGAACTGGAGTGGACAAAACAGGTTACGGATGCACTCAAGCTGGATGTGACTGGAGGTGAGCAGAATTGTGATTTATCCACCTGGAAACGAATAATCGAGATGCGGGCTGTTGATGTAGTGCAACCGGATGTGTGCTACCTTGGCGGACTGACACGCACCCTCAAGGTCGCAGAAATGGCTCGTCAAGCCGGAATCCCCTGCACACCTCACTCAGCCAACCTCTCCCTGGTCACTGTTTTCACACTCCACTTAATGGGAGCTTTGGAAAACGCCGGGCCGTATGTCGAATTTTCCATTGAAGGGCCGGAATATTATCCATGGCAATATGACATCTACGAACCCACATTGGCTGCAAAAGACGGTAAAGTGCAAATTCCGGAAGCTCCGGGATGGGGAATCGAAATCAATCCGGATTTTCTGGAAAAAACCAAGTATCAGATTAGTACATTGAATTAGGAATATTTTGTGAAAATCAAAGACTTAAAAACATTTGTGGTCGGAAATCCAGCGCCGCATTTTGGTGGACGATATTTCATTTTTCTCAAACTCATTACCGGCGACGGTATTGAAGGTGTCGGCGAAGTTTATTGCGCAACTTTTAGTCCACACATTATCGTAAAAATGATTGAAGATGTTTTTGAGCATCATGTAGAAGGAAGCAATCCTTTCCGGATTGAAGCACTTTGGCGCAATGTATATGGACGCGGCTACACCTTACGTCCGGATGTTTCACTGATGGGAGTCTTGAGCGGCTTGGAAATTGCGCTTTGGGACATTTGCGGAAAATCTGTAGACAAGCCGGTTTTTGAATTACTGGGTGGTAAAGTTCACGAAAAATTGCGTTCTTACACTTATCTTTATCCAAAAGACGGAGCAGTTTATACCGAGGACGAACCGCATGTTTACAACAATCCTGAGCTTGCCGCAGAAGCCGCGGCGGAATATGTGGCGCAAGGCTTCACCGCAATCAAGTTCGATCCGGCAGGAGCATATTCGGTTTTTGATCCGCGTCAACCTTCATTGGAGACTATGGATCGTTCCGAATTATTTTGTAAACGAATTCGCGAGGCCGTCGGTTCCAAAGCAGATTTGTTGTTCGGCACACACGGACAATTCACTGCTTCCGGTGCTGTTCGGCTGGCACGTCGTCTGGAAGCCTACGATCCGCTTTGGTTTGAGGAACCGACTCCTCCGGAGCGTCCGGAAGAAATGGCAAAAGTTGCCCGCCAAACTTGCATTCCGATCGCCACCGGAGAACGGTTGACCACCAAATACGAATTTGCCCGAGTGCTTGAAACCGGAGCTGCCTCGATTTTACAACCGGCTCTCGGGCGAGTCGGAGGGATTTTAGAGGCCAAAAAAATTGCGGGAATGGCCGAAAGTCATTACGCCCAAATTGCACCACATCTTTATTGCGGCCCCATTGAAGGCGCGGCCAATATCCAACTCAGTGCTTGTTCTCCCAATTTTTTGATTTTAGAAGGCATTCAACGCTGGGAAGGGTTTCATGCAGAAATTCTCAAAAAACCTATCCTTTGGGATTCCGGATATGTGATACCACCCACGGAACCCGGACTTGGCGTGGAACTGAATGAAGAAGTTGCCCTGGCAAATCCTTACAATGATTCCGCTTTACATTTGGAAATGGCAGATGCCCCTATTCTTTGAAAGTAGCTCTGCATTTCCGACAGTTTTACCAAATGCGGATTATTCGTATTACACTTTTAAAACTTCAGGCTTTAAAACTTTCTGAATTAGGTTGGAAATATTTGAGGAATTATAGGGGAAGACTGTGACAAAAGTGTGACAAATATATTGCCACACTTTATGTCACTGAAGTAAGTCATTTCAAATGCTGGTGGGTCGGCGGGGGCTCGAACCCCGGACCACCTGATTAAAAGTCAAATGTAGTGGGTAAACAGGGAGAAACTGCAACTAATAAGGATAACAATATCAGTAAGTTCATTGAATTTCACTGTAGCCACATATCCCAGAATATGGCTTGAACCCTGATTTGAAGTGAAACTGAATGTAGAGACGGCTCTGCAAATCCGTACAACGAAACCGCCAAAATAACTCACATTTGTTCGGAGTGACACGACAAAACACGTTACTGTCCAGTCAACTTTTTACTTCTTATCTATAAATATGCAGTAAAGAGGAAACGATTCACACAAAAGAAAAAACTATCTGACTGTCCCCGATTCTGCAGGTCTTCCAGCCAGTTTGATCTTTGTTCTTTGTTTATCATACCTTGGTTTTGGGCATTTTTTGAGATCCACTTCAGCATGCTGTGTGAAAAATTACTTGGAGAATATTCTGTATTTAGAATAGGAATGGGGTCAACTTTGATTTTCGAAAATCCATGTTTTTGCAGAAGTGGTTTTAAATACACCGGAAGATTTGGACTTGGAACAGAATTATCCCAGGCTGAGAATATTTTATTTGTCAAAGAATCATCGGCATTGTTTAAAACCACTCCCCGCCAATCGGTTTCCACAATAGCAAGCCGCCCTCCCGGTTTTAGAATGCGCCGCATTTCAGCAAGCACATTTGGAACATCCTTTACATAGAGCAAAACCTGTGTACAGGAAACTGCATCTAAAGTTTGATCATCAACGGGCAACTTGCCAGCTTCTCCTTTGTAAAATTCTGTCTGCTGCAAGCTTTCGCAACGCTTTCGGGCGTGGCTGATCATTTCAGGATTTTTATCTAAACCAATTACTTTACCTGATTTTCCAACCTGCAGTGCCATTTCATGTGTGAGGAATCCAACACCACAACCTATGTCTAAAACCAGCTCACCAGCTTTAAGTTTCAGTGCAGCCAAAGTTTTCTGCCGTTGCTTCACTATGTCGGCAAGTCGGTAGCTTTCCTCTAAATCCTGGGCTTCTGAAACTCTGCGTTTAGTTAATTTTGGCATGATCAATTAAGGAAAATATGTAAATGCAGATCATCTGTTTTTCTTTTTGAAGAAACTAAATCCTTGCTGAGTAGCACTTGCCAGTACAAGTGCTACCAAAATAACGGCAACACCCAAGGTCTGAGACAGCACTAAACTTTCTCCAAGTAAAATGACAGCAGCTAAAATGGAAACCAGCGGTTCAATATTCAGCATTAGACTCGTTTGCGCGGAACCGATGGTTTTTGTAGCAGCAAATAAACTCAACTGTCCAAAGACAAACAAAATACAAATTGTTGCTATTCCTGACCATACCCATGTAGTCTGAGTCAATGAAAAAGAGTCAGTGAAAAATACAATCAATCCAACCAAGATGACTCCTATTGTGTTAGACAAGAATACCAGATCAGACATGGATATTATTTGAGTTGCTTTAGTGACGCCGACAATCATTCCCGCTGAACAAATTGAACCTCCCAGAACAAGTGCTATTCCACGCCAGTCAAGTACTTCCCAAGTTGGTCCAAGGCTCAGAGCCAGACCTGAAAAAGCGAGAACAAACGCAAAGAGTTTTAGCCAACTTACGACTATACCGTGAATGATGAAATTTAAAAGCAAAACCCAAAATGGAAAGGTGAAGAACAGCAAAACACTGAGGCTGACGGGAATGTATTTTACTGAGCCTAAATATCCCAAACTCATTCCTGCAATGCAAAAACCTATTGCAATAATCAAAAAAACAATAGGTAAATTAGTTGCCTGCAAAGATTTACGAATCACATATTTTAGATTATTCCTGTGAGAGTATGCAGACCAGACTCCCATCAGCAGGCTTCCTGCAAGGATGCGGAAAAAAACAACTGTTTGTGGCGAAGCACCTTCGTCGTACGTTAGTTTGGCCAGGGTAGTTATCAGCCCAAAAGAAGAGGCACAGCCGAAAACATATAGATAACCTCGTGGAATCATTTCCGCACCCTTTCCAATTTCGGATCGTAGAGCGGGCCAAGTTGCAGTTTACATGAATGACGGACGGTGGCGACTTCGAGTTCGTAAGTTCCCGAAATAAAGTATTCACTGTCCACGCCTTCCGGATTTCTGACATATCCGTAGCCAATATTTTTGTTTACGGTGTAGCCCCAGCCTCCACTGGTCAACCAACCGACGACCTCGCCGTTGCGGTAAATTGTTTCACGCCCCAGCAAAACAACATCTGGATCATTAATCGTGAAACAGGCCAAGCGTTTTTGCAAAGATTTATTTTGTTGGGCTAACAAAGCCTCGCGTCCAATAAAATGTGTTCCGGAATTCAATTTAACCGCCCAACCCAATCCGGCTTCAAAGGGTGTAGTGTCAGCGGTTATGTCCGCTCCCCAGACACGATAGCTTTTTTCCAGACGCAAAGATTCTATCGCCCGATATCCCGCATTGGTGATTCCGGAATTCTTTCCGGCTTCCATCAAAACGTCGTAAACCGATTCTGCGGAATCACGAGGCAAATGCAGTTCCCAGCCCAATTCTCCTACATAAGTTACTCGCAAAGCCAAAACCGCCGGAACGTCCGGTGCGAGTTCTTCTTTAATTTCAATGTTTCGGCACGTTCCAAAGGGAAAATTTTCATTTTCCAAATCGTTTTCCGTAACTTGCGCCAAAACCTCACGCGCCAAAGGCCCCATCAATGAAAAGGTCGCCCATTCTTCGGTGATGTCATGCAGTTCAACTTTTTCATCCGCAAGGAATTGACTGCGAATCCAAGCTGAATCGTGTGTCCGGAATCCGGTTCCGCTCACCAAATAAAATTCATCTTTTGCCAAACGTGCCACGGTCAAATCGCACTCGATGCCGCCTTTGGAATTGAGCATTTGCGTGTACGTCAAAGCACCGGAAGGTTTGGCGACATTGTTGGAACAAATCCGGTTCAGTGCTTTTTCTGCATCGGTGCCGATGATACGGAATTTTGCAAACGAACTTTGGTCAAAAAGTGCCACTCGTTCCCGCACCGCACGATGTTCTTCGCCGACGTGCGTAAACCAATTTTGCCTGCTGTAAGAATAAATATCCTGCGCTGTCTCGTCTTCCGGAGCAAACCAGTTGGGGCGTTCCCAACCGAGTTTGGAACCAAAACACGCTCCTTGTTCTTTCAAAATTTCATAAATCGGTGAGGTCAAAACAGGGCGACCGCTTTCGTGTTCTTCGTGCGGCCAACTGAGGGTGTAATGTTTGCCGTAAAGTTCCAAAGTTCGGTTGCGCACCCAGTCTTCGTTTTTGTGGAGATTGCTGAAACGGCGGATGTCCACAACCCACAAATCCATCGGTGGTTCTCCGGCCAAAATCCACTCCGCCAAAGCTTTTCCGGCACCTCCCGCGGCGGCGATTCCGAAAGCATTGAATCCGGCTCCAACAAAATAATTTTTAACTTCCGGAGCTTCGCCTAAAATAAAATTGCCGTCCGGAGTAAAGGATTCCGGGCCGTTCATCAGTTTCCGAATTCCGGCATTTTCCAAAGCTGGAACACGCTCAACTGCCGGAAGCATCAATTGCTCAAAATGCTCTAAATTTTCCGGAAGCAATTGAAAAATAAAATCTTTTGGAATGGCTTTTGAGTCCCACGCAATCGGATTCGGTTCGTAACCGCCCATCACCAAACCGCCCACTTCTTCCTTCCAATAAGTCAACTTATCCGGATCACGCAAAGTAGGCAAATCCGCAGTCACGCCCTGAATCGCTTCGGTGATTAAATACTGATGTTCCACCGAAACCAAAGGCACGTTCACGCCGGTCATTTTGCCCAGTTCATTGGCCCATTGTCCGGCACAATTGACCACGGTTTCACAAAGAATTTCTCCATTTTCGGTTTGCACAGCGGCGACTTGTTGATTTTCAAGCCGGATACCCGTTACCGAAGTTTCTTCAACAATGGTGACACCGCACATCCGTGCGCCTTTGGCCAATGCCTGCGTGATGTCCGAAGGATTGGCCTGTCCGTCCGTTGGCAAAAATGCCGCTCCGATTACGTCTTCAACTTCCATCAACGGCCACAATTCTTGTGCTTCATTGGGACTGAGCAACTCCATTTCCAAACCAAAACTGTGCGCAGTGGTGGCTTGTCGTTTGAGTTCCGTCCAGCGTTCTTTGGTGCAGGCCAAACGCAAACCACCGTTCATTTTCCATCCGGTGGCTTGTCCGGTTTCGCCCTCGATTGTCCGGTACAGTTCCACGCTATTTTTCAAAACACGGGTGATGTTGGCAGAACTGCGCAACTGCCCGACCAAGCCAGCCGCATGAAAAGTACTGCCGCAAGTCAGTTGTCCGCGCTCCAGCAAAAGCACATCTTTCGCACCTTCTTTCGCCAAATGATAAGCGACACTGCAACCGATGATGCCGCCGCCGATGATAATGATTTGTGCCTGTTTTGGTAAAGTGTTTGTCATAATTTTTCAAATTGGGCAAAAATTTTTTCAAAGCGTTCCAAATTACCGGTGGTATATTTTACGTAATCAAAATCAAGTGTGGAATGAATTTCAGAAACCATGCTCCACATTGCTTCACGCAACAGGGAAGCGCATTTCATCGCAAAATAGCGTTTCCACAAATCTGCAGAAATCGTTTGTTCAAAATACATTTCCAACAATTCTTGTTCCAATATTTCCGGAAATTCGTTGTTCGAGGCAAGGTTTGCAAGGTCAAATAAAGGGCTGTTGAATCCGGCATAATCCCAATCAATTAGCCACAATCTTCGGCCATCGTCAATAAAATTTCCGGCAAGCAAATCATTGTGTCCGAAACACAAATCAATCGTTCCGACCGTTTTTTCCAAATCTGCATTGATGTTTAAAAAGTTTTGTAGTTGCGGAATCATTCTACTTTTTCCATCCCGCAAAGTTTTTGCGTAACCCCGTATCACTTGGAAAACCCAAAAAATCAAAGTGCTTCCCGGAAGATGTTGAGGCATTTCCCGATGGCATTTTTTCAGTAAAGAAAGGACTTTTTCCAAGTTAGAAAAATCCCGCAAATCTTCCTCGACCAAAGTTTTACCTTCAATAAAACGCAAAACCATTGCTCCGGATTCTGCATGAACAACTTCCGGAGAAATCCCGCAAGCAAACGCAGCCCGACTCGCCGCCAATTCATTAAAACGATAAACGCCATGCTCCGGAATATCTTCTCCCAAACGCACAAAAAACATTTCATTCCCATGCTCCACCCGAAAATTAAGATTGGTGATTCCTCCTTTCACCGGCTCGCACAGAATCGGCTTTTGCCAAAAAGTGAGTGCTTCAACTTTTTTGTGTGTATTTTCTGTCATTGTGACTTTTCTCCGGAAAACCAGACCCAACCTTGTTCTCCACGTTCAGCACGGTTGATTTTTTCATGCCAGATTTTGTCCAAGTTGTTTTTCTCTTGTTTTAATAAGGACGACTTTTCCAAATTTTTCAATTCATGTTTGAGAGTCTGTATAAATATGTCTGTTCGGTCTTCTGCGCAAACATTTTTAAATT
>Ga0208571_1000406_pt1 | contig 15944 bp, 13 predicted proteins | sample DeeseametaMP0103_FD_184223 | JGI IMG/M metagenome (GOLD analysis project Ga0208571, IMG submission 184223) | Marine microbial communities from the Deep Atlantic Ocean - MP0103 (SPAdes) | ecosystem: Environmental > Aquatic > Marine > Oceanic | place: Atlantic Ocean | collected 2010-12-22
GGCCCGGCTTACCGCAAGTCCGAGCTGCAAGAATCGTTAGTATTGGTCTAATATGCTTACCTTTGTGCCGTAATATATATTTTCCTACCGTATTCACAAGACGCACCTCTGATTTGAAAGCATCGCGAAATTCCGTCTCAAACAGTTTTATATCTTCGAATATAGGGGCAGTGATTTCTTTCAGCGTTTTTAAATCATTAACCATATTAAATATTACGCCTATTGGTACGCTATTTACTACGGTTTACCATCCAGGAAACACCAATGCTAATTTCATACAGAAAAGCCAGTGGAATTGATATAAAAACAAGACTGATTGGGTCTGGAGGTGTTATAAAGGCTGATAATACAAGTATAACTACGATGGCGTGGCGGCGGTAATGACGCATAAATGCAGGCGTTAGCAACCCTATTGCACTTAGTATGAATACCACTATTGGCAGTTCAAATATTACGCCGCTACCGAGCAACAGCATTGCGATAAAACTGAAATAATAATTAATAGAAAAATTATTTTTTACCTCCATCATTCCCATTGAGGTGAAAAATCCCAGAGAATATGGTATTAAAACATAAAAAGCGAATACTATCCCTACCAGAAATGCCATATAACTGAAAAAGACAAGCGGAACCATCACCTTTTTCTCGTCCTTATACAGACCTGGACCGATAAATTTTGCCATTTGATACGTCAACACCGGTATTGCCACAACGATACCGCCAAGTAAAGCCACGCCCCACTTGATCATGAACATACCCTGGACCTTTAATACTTGTAAGTCAGGCGGGTTAGATAAATTATGGATAGGTGCAATCAGGGTATGCAATATTTCATCAATAAAAAGAAAACAAAATGAACCACCAAATAATATAGCGATTATGCTTTTTATCAACCGCCAGCGCAATTCCTCTAAATGTTCAAGGAATGACATCTGACTGGTTACGTTATCACTCATGACTTAAAACTTTTTAATATTTCATTTGCGATACTATAGGGTGATTCCGTGATCGTATCTAGCGATTTTGTTTCATCCTCTAATTTTCTAATCCTATCTTCCGTCCAAAATTCACTCAACAGCTGTTCCTGTATCAACTTTTTTACTCGATTTCGATATCGTTCTTTCTTTTTCTGTACCAGTAGACCGCAACGATCAAGTTTATCAAGCTGATCAAAAACACCATCGAATAATTTATCCATTCCCCTTCCGTCGCTGGCAACTGTAGTGAAAACAGGTGCATCAGGTTTGCTGTCATTACCCATAGCATTGATCATGGAACTTAATGTATCCGCTAGACGATCTGCTCCTTCACGATCAGATTTATTGATAACAAAAAGATCCGCTATCTCGATTAATCCAGCTTTCATCAGTTGTACCTCATCACCCGATTCTGGGACTAGGACCAGAATCGTTAGATCTGCAGCTTTTGCTACATCATATTCACCTTGACCAACACCAACTGTTTCAAAAATTATAACATCTTTCCCGCTTGCTGCTAATATATCACCAGCTTCTTGAGCTTTGCGCGCTAATCCCCCAAGCTCCCCGTGTGTACCCATGCTTCGGATAAAGACACTTTTGTCATTATTATAATGATTCATTCTTACCCGATCACCAAGTAATGCGCCACCGCTGAATGGACTTGTTGGGTCAATAGCGATTACTCCAATAGTTTTTTTCTTAATAAGAAAACGTTTTATTAACTCATTTGTAATTGTGCTCTTGCCAGCTCCTGGAGGACCTGTGACGCCCAATCGAATTGCATCTTGTGCTTGGTCGTATAATTCTATAAATCCTTGATCCTGTACAAAATCATCATTTTCAATACGGGTAATGACACGAGAAAGAATGCGATGATCATTAGCCTTTATTCCCTGGATCGTAACTTTTTCCATTAGATTTTAAAGCCTTTTGGTATGGCAGGATTTATGAAAAAGTTTTGGTAAACTGATTGAAATTATAGATTGTTAGCTTGCGACCTTCACGAGTCACCAGACCTTTTTCCTCCAGCAATTTAAAGGTACGAGATACTGTTTCTCTTGAGGTTCCAGCCATATTTGCAATGTCTTGCTGATATGGTAGATTTTTAATTTTTACACTTCCTTGTTTAATAGTACCAAGTTCCTCCGCTAACCGAATTAAAGTAATACCGATGCGTTGTTCTACATCACTTAAGGATAAACTCTCTATTTGCTGATCGCTCTTCCGGATTCTCTGAGTTAGTTCCTCTAACAAGCTAATTGAAATTTTTGGGTATTGCTGAAGTATATCTAGAAAATCATTTCTAGCTAAAGTCAACACTTCCGAAGCTTCTAATGCAACAACATTCGCAGATCTGCCGGCACCATCTAATAAAGACATTTCACCGAAAAAATCAGATTCCCCTAACATGGCAAGAATTACCTCCCGCCCATCATCACTAAGTCTGGTAATTTTTACGCTCCCTTCAGCAATGACAAAGAACGTCTGTCCTAAATCATCTTCCAGCAATATCATCTGGCCTTTCGTATAGGCCCGCCGTATCATTCTTTCAGCAATTTTATTCAAATCTGATGGTGACAATTCTGAAAAAATTGGCACAGATTGCAACAAGGATAATTTATCCATATAATAAAATACGTTTTCTTAAGATTAATTCAAAATTGTCCATGAACTAAACTTGATCAGTTATAATAAAAAATAATTACTACTAATCCTTATTGATTCCCATCCTGATTAGGAATAAGTTTTCGGCCTTGTTTTTAACCAATAAATAATTACTTATGGATAGACACCCTCAACAATTAAAGCGAGAAAGACAGGACAAAAAACGTCGTGCAAGTAATATCGCTCAAATGTCTAAATTGAAGACAGCCATAAAAAAGGTTACTTCAGCTACTGATCATGAAAAAGCTGAAGTTGATTATCGTGCAGCTGTAAAGCAAATTGATAAAGCCGCCAACAAATGTTTAATAAAAAAGAATACTGCGGCACGTCGCAAATCACGCATTACCCGCCACCTTAATTCATTGACGAAATAGACACCGCTTCCTTTTAATATATAATTTGTTTTGTTTAAAGAACGGTTTATTGCAAAAGGTTTTCACTCATCAGAAATCTGATAGTTTGGCGCTTCCTTAATGATCTTAACTTCATGCGGATGGCCTTCCTTTACACTCGCAGTAGTGATTTGAACAAATTTACTTTTCTTGTGAAAGTCTAGAATGGTTTCAACACCACAATATCCCATTGATGCCCTTAAACCACCAATAAGTTGATGAATTGAGTTACGTACTGAGCCACGGTATGGAACCATACCTTCAATACCTTCGGGTACCAACTTTGTAGCTTCAGCACCTTCTTGGAAATATCGGTCTCCACTTCCTTCTTTCATCGCCCCGAGAGAACCCATTCCACGATAGGATTTATATTGCCTACCTTCAAATAAAATAGTTTCCCCTGGGCTTTCATCCATACCTGCAAGGAGGTTACCGAGCATTACGGCACTGGCTCCCGCAGCCAATGATTTAGCAATATCACCGCTGTAGCGAATGCCACCATCGGCAATTATTGGTATACCATCCTTGTTTGCTTCCTCTGCACAATCCAATATGCTGGATAATTGGGGCACACCTACACCAGTAACTACACGAGTAGTGCAACTAGCTCCGGCACCAATTCCCACTTTTGGACAATCAACTCCAGCATCAATCAAAGATCTTGTACCTTCCCTCGTCGCAATATTCCCTGCAATCAAAGCCATTGAACCTATATTGGATTTCAATTTTTCAATTAATTTTAATACACCTGCTGAATGCCCGTGAGCAGTATCGACAACCAATACATCAAGGCCGGAATTTTTCAAGGCCTGCGCCCGTTCAGTTGCTTCATCATTCACACCTATAGCTGCTGCAACCCTTAAGCGTCCATTATTATCTTTACAAGCATGTGGAAATTGCTCTTTTTTCTGTATATCCTTCACAGTAATTAATCCGGCCAATGATCCATCTTCATCAACAACTAATAATTTTTCGATACGGTGTCTTTGTAATATGTCCTTCGCTTTTTCCAATGTAGTACCGACTGGTACGGTAACAAGGTTATCCGTTGTCATACGATCCTTGACAGTAAGATCTAAGTCAGTTTCGAAGCGGATATCCCTATTAGTTATAATCCCAATCAACTTTCCTTCTTCGACAACAGGTAATCCACTAATATGATAATGACCCATCATTTCTTTTGCTTCTCGAATGGTTTTTTCCGGTGTCAGGATTAGCGGATTCATTATCATACCGCTTTCTGATCTTTTAACTTTGTCCACTATACCTACTTGATCTGATACAGAAAGATTTTTATGAATGACGCCCATACCTCCCTCTCTTGCCAGGGCTATGGCCATTTCACTTTCGGTCACAGTATCCATTGCAGCGCTTAGCAACGGAATATTCATCGAGATATCCTTGGTAAGGTTGGTCGATAGAATTACATCCTGGGGTAGAATATTGGATGCCTGAGGTACAAGTAATACATCATCAAAGGTATATTTATATGCAAATGGTGTTTTATTGGGCATATTAATTGAGCTCGTATTTTTTATTCACACAAGAGAGTATCCGCTTTGTTTTTATGAGGTCGTTAACAACTTTTATATCCGTATATAGTGGTCTATCACCTTTGGAAAAATGGACATGTTTTTTCAATAGTTTAATAACTGGCTGCGTACCACGAGCCATTTTCAATGGTGCATGAAATAGTACATTTATTGTCGCCGAAGTAAGTAGTTCAATAGCCAATATATTTCTAACATTATCGATCACCCGTAAACATTTTCGCCCGGCCCAAGGAGCCATACTAACAAAATCCTCTTGTCCTCCAGATGTTGAGATCGTATCAACACTAGCAGGATGGGCCAATACTTTATTTTCTGATACTAAACTAGCCGCAGTTATATGGGCAGTCATGAATCCCGATTCAATTCCTGGATTCGATGCAACGAATGGCGGAACCCGATCCCCAATACCTTTCATGAAATAATGAAGTCTTCGTTCAGAAATCGAACCTAATTCTGCTATAGCTATAGTCAAATTATCCATCGCTTGAGCAATCGATTCTGCATGAAAATGTCCAGAATACATTATTTGAGTATTTGGCATTATTAATGGATTATCGCTTACACTATTCGCTTCATTCTGTACGATTTCTTTCGCACCGTTATAGTTATCCCTGCTTATACCGTGTACATGAGGGATACAACGAAAACTATACGGATCCTGTACACGATCGCAATCTTTATGTGACAGAACGATATCACTATCACGCAGAAGATTCCAAACATTGGCCGCAACTAATTTCTGACCGGGATGCTGCTTTAATTTATGAATCGATGACTTAAACACACTGCGAGATGATAGCGATGCTTCTACTGAAATGGCCCCAACCAAATCTGCTATTTTTAACAAGCTTTCAGCTTCTAGGCAGGCTTTTATTCCGATTGCAGTGGATACTTGTGTACCATTAATCAAACTTATTCCTTCTTTTGGGCTTAGTACTAGAGGTTCTAAAGCCACTTCCTTCATTGCCAACATTGCCGGCATAATACGATCCTGAAAATGAACCAATCCTTCCCCAATTAAAGGAAGGGCCATGTGAGCCAATGGTGCTAGGTCACCGCTAGCCCCGACTGATCCTTGTCTGGGGATTACGGGTAAAATATCATGGTTCAATAAATCTCTTACTAGGCTAACTAATTCTAATCGTACACCGCTAACACCTTTAGCCCATGTTAATAATTTTAAAAATAAAATTAACCTGGTAATACCAAGATCAAATGATTTCCCTACACCCGTTGCGTGCGATCTAACCAAATTAAGTTGTAATTTCTGACGATCATCAGCATCAATTGTAACCTTACTTAAATCGCCAAAGCCAGTTGTTACACCATAGATTTTTTTACCTTTTTTTAATAATTGCGCTAAGATGCTATGGGATGCACGTATGGCCTTTCTGGAATCTGCATTTAGTCGAACTCTGACGGGTCCTTCCAAGCAGGGCAAAAAATATTGTATTGAACGGGATTCTCTCGAAATAGATAGGGCCGACATAGAGTAATTTAACTGTGCAACCCAATGCCAATCAACCGGAAGCCATATTATATTCTAATTTCATTGAGATTTGAAAATAGATCCATTCTCACAGGGATGGAATCACTGAAAGATGTACCATAACGTTTTTTGACAACTCGTTCATCCATAACAAAAAACGCACCAACGTCCTGACTTGTTCGAATTAATCGCCCAAATCCTTGACGAAATTTTATAACACTTTCAGGTACGTTGAACTCAAGGAAAGGGTTCTTATCAAGACTTTGCAGCAAGTTACTGTAAGCCTTGATAATAGGTTCACTGGGTACACCGAACGGCAGTTTTGCTAATATGAGAATTTCCAATAATTCGCCAGGTAAATCAATCCCTTCCCAAAACGCATTGGTACCCAAAAGGATTCCATTTCTGGTTCGATGCATACCCTGGATAATAGCATGCCGCGAAGAGCCCCGTAATTGGGCAAATATTGGCAAATCTCTACTGCCTGGCTTTTTGCGTAATTCTTGATAAACATTATTTAAAGCATATTTTGAAGTAAACAATGCTAATATCCTTTTATTATGTTTCTTATGTAGATTATATATTAGGCTTGCTTGTAATACTGGATCCTGCCCATTACCACCAGCATATTGAAAATATTTGACTTGGTCCTCATAATAAAATGGACTTGGGAATACACCTGAAAAAACCTTTTCAATTTCTACACTGTTAAGTCCAGTCCTAGAAAAAAAATAATCAAAGGACTCATCCACGCGCAAGGTTGCAGAAGTTAATATACAATGGTCAACATGGCTGAAAAATTCATCAACTAGGTTCTTTGATATATCTATGGGCGATCCATACATAATAAGCTCAAACTCTCCATTATTTCGAAAAACACCCTCCTGCCAATAAACCCAATTTGGATCCTGTTCTTGTGTTAACAGATTTAATAAAGTCAAAATGGTATTTAAACTTTCAATAAAACTGTCTATCTGTACCATTATTTCAGAAAATTCCTCAGCATTATCGCTGAAAGCCCGCAGTTCCGAACTCATTTTGTTAAGCTTAATTATTAGTGCATTGATATCACTTATCAGGACATTGATCTCTTTGTGGAAAACACCATATTCCTCCATCAGGTCATAAATAATGTATTTTTCAGAATATTTTGCAGAGGGATCAAAACGGTTGCTTACATTAAACTCTAACTCTTGGAATAGGGTATCCACTACTGTCTTACATCCCGAGGTCAGCTTAATTAAATCATCTACAATTCCTGAGAGAGTCTCTACTTTTTGCACAACGTGGTTTAATTGACCTATCCACCGTGCAGACGATTGCCCCTCAGGATTTACACTATCAATAACAGCCTTTATTGGATAAGCACTAATAGACTTTTCCATTTGCTTATAGGCTGTATCCACTAGATTATGAGCCTCATCTATAATCACTGTATCATGCTTGGGTAAGATTCCGGGAGATTGTATTTCGGCAAACAGTAATGCATGATTGACAATAATTAGATCCGTAACCTGGGCAATACGTCGAATTTTACCAAAATAACACCCATTATTTTTTCCGCAGATTACTGTCGTACAAAACCCAGGCTCGCTTCGAATAAGAGAGGCTACCTTCAGCGGCCTGCTATTCCAGAACCCAGCGCACTCAGACAGGTCTCCTGTCCTTGTATAGCGCATCCAAATAATTACAGGAAGTAAACTTTCAATATCTTTAGATGACAGAATTTTCTTTTTTTCAGCTATCAACCAATTCAAACGTGTCTTACAGAGGTAATTTGTACGGCCTTTTAGTAATGTCGCTTTAATGGGTACTTCCAGCGCTCTAGAGATGATAGGTAGATCCTTATGGAATAGTTGATCTTGCAAATTCTTTGTATGACAGGATATAACCACAGTTTTATTATGCTTACTTTCCATAGAATGCTTTATCGCAGGAAATAAATATGCCAGCGATTTACCAAGACCCGCTCCTGCCTCAAGCACACCAATCCCCTTTGGATATGACATGATCTTTAAAATCTCAGCACAATAACCTATTTGACTGGGTCGTTCTTCATAATTTTCTAAAATCTCTGCAACAACCCCCGTAGGTGAAAAAACATTAGTTGTATCATATATACTAATATCATTCTCGCCATCATGTTCGTAAACGTTATCAAAAATTGGTTTTTCTATCATTGATTCCATTAGTCCAGATCTAAGATCACCTGATTGTTTCAATTCATTTGCAAGGTTTACATATAATTGTATATTGGGGGCATTACACGAACGTATTAGGTACAGTAATTTTGAAATGGTTTCCAGCGGATAACTGGCTGCTTCCTTAATCAACCGCTGAAAAATAATGCCACAATTTTCCGTATCTTTCTCAGCGCGGTGCGACCCTGCTGATGACAATCCAAAATATTCTGATATTGAACCCAAATCGTGTACTGGATGGAAGAACAAAAAGGTGCGTGAAAGCTGCAAAGTATCAATCAACGGATTATTTTTTTTTGGTTTGTCAAATCTTGCACACAGTGCATCCAAAAAACTTTTATCAAAGGAAATATTATGTGCTACTAACGGTAAATCGGTTAAAAATTCAAGAAACTCATCAATAATATCTGATTCTATTGGCTTGTCCCTGACCATATCGTCTGCTATACCAGTGATATCCGTGATAAAAGGATCTATTGGCCGCTCAGGGTTTATTAGTGTCACAAATCGATCAACCGGGTTACCATCGACAAATTTGATGGCCGCAATTTCAATAATGCGGTCATCTTCGGGACTTAATCCAGTTGTCTCAAAATCAAACGCAATATAATCAGAAAGTCCTAGGCAGCGTAATAGCTGGGGTAATTCCATAAGTATTTAAGAAAAAAATATTTTAAAATAAAATGCGGGATTAGCCAAATCACTACGGGGAATTTCATTCGCCAGCATACCGCCAATGATATTTTTAATTTCATCATTTCGAGCTGCTCGATTAATGACAAAGTTTAACAGAATTTTCGATCTAGCTAGTTTTTGCAGTTTTGTACTTACACGCAGTTCAGGGCCAATTTCATCCCACAAATTTGTGTCATATTCAGATAAATTCTTTTCACTTAAATCGTTTTCACCAATGGCTTTGTTTGCGGTAATTATAGCATGCTTCGCTGATACCATGGCATTACCAATACCCTCCCCTGTAAATGGATCAATTAGACCCGCAGCGTCTCCCAACAACATGAAACCATTACCATGGTTTTTTCGGTGCATACTTCCCAATGGCATATTCCAACCTTTTGGTTTTTCAATTGGTTTTGCATAAGCAAAACGATCTTTGAAATATTCCAGCTTCGTGACAACATCCAGCAGGTCAATAAGGTTTTTCTTCTGTTCTTTAATGTTTTTTTTCGATAATCCCAATCCAATATTTGCTTTGCCTGCACCTTCGGGAAATAACCAGAAATAGCCAGGGTTTATTTCTTCCAGGTAATGCAATTCAATCTGATCAGTTAGCCCCTCTATCCCCTCATAATAACATCGAATCGCCAAAGCAGTGTGTTCCATTTCCATTTTGTATAAATTTAATTTTTGGGCTACAATCGAATTATACCCATCAGCGCCCAGGACGATCGTTGCTGTGACATCTTCCGGATTACCATCCATGTTTGTTCCTCGAATACCTACCACAGTGTTATTTTCAATAAGCAAGTCTTTAACGGTAAAGCCTTCCTTTACTTCTGTAATCTTTTGTGCTTTTTTAAACAGAAAATAATCAAATATTTCTCTGGGAATTACATACCCTTCTTTAATATGGTCAGTGTTAAAGGATTTTGTTAAATCAATATCGAATATTTTATTTGCAGGACTGCCAAATGTGATCCGACGAATAGTGGCGCCTTTAAGTTTTTTTACTTGATTAATCAGATTCAAATCTTTGAGGATATCAACAACTTTACCCGAGAGGGCATCACCACAAATTTTATCCCTTGGCCAAATTGATTTATCAACGGTCAGCGTGTTCAGCCCCAGTCGATTAGCATACAACGCAGCTGTAGCACCTGCAGGTCCTCCGCCCACAATTACTACATCATATTCCTGTTGTTTTCCCATTAATTAATTATCCGAAAAATATTATTTGGAGGGAATGCAATTAATAGGAATCTAATCGTAATCCACACCAAATGTTGGATAAACAATATTAAAACGAAAATAATGGTAAAGGCGCAACAAAAAGAAAAGTGTCCATATTGGGATTAAAAACCACGGGAATCGAACTGATAAAAATACGGCTGGTATAAATACACCATAGATTCTAGCGCGCTGCAAGTGCCTAATATGGGCTGGCATGATTAGTGCTACTATAAGGAAAGGTAAATATACAGTAGAAACCGTGCTTGCCACTGGATCATCAAAATGGAACCCAATAACGGTCCCAACAATGATAAAAGCAGTAGAACCAACCAGATTTCGGATTCTTGGGCTTGAATTTGCGATTGAAATTGATTTGTCATCTTGCTCTGTAAATTCAATCGAGAATACAAGCCATATGGCTATATAAAATAATAAATATGGCACATAATTCTCAATCGCCTCCAGCGAAAATTTGGGACCAATTGAACCTAATAGTAGTGCAATGGATCCCATAATAATAAAATATAACAACGATCTAAGATTATTGATTTGTTTAGGGGTCGCAGGATGGCGAAATAATAAAATCGTCCAGACCGTGACCAAAATGATAACGGAATAAATAATTATCGATCCAGAATTCCAATCCCAGAAAATATATCTGTTCTCTTGCCCTTTAATAATGCTATAACCACTAATGGCCATGCACCAAATGCCAAACCAATGCAATGGCTGCCAGTTCATAAAGTTATCCAATCTCTTAGACCAATTGGATAATTTGCCATATAAATCGCTTTCGGGTTTAATTAGACGGGATACAAGCACAGCAAGGTATATTCAACCGATAATCGGGAACCCTAATAGTTTATCAAAAATCTCATTTAAAATGATAAAACCAACCACCAAGGCTCCGATACTCAACAAAATAGTAACTAATTGACTCGATATTTTAGTGGAATTCATTCCAGTATGTAATTCTTTAACAAATTCATTCACACTCCAGCGTTTGATAATAAATATCGCCATTAACATACCCCCAATAGGCAGCATATATTTGGAAGACAGATAGTCCATAAAATCGAAGAACGACATATCCAAAAACCAAGTAATATTCAGCTTACCACCAAGTGATAAAGAACAAAATATCCCTACAACAGTGATAATGCCACCGAACAAAATAGTTGAGCGGATCCTGGTCCAGCCTTTTTGATCAATAAAATAGGCTGTAACAACCTCAAGGATTGAAATTGCAGATGTAAGTGCCGCCATAAAAAGTATAACGAAGAACAAAGTCCCCCAAATTTGGCCACCTGGCAGCTGTGGAAAGACTGAAGGTAGAACAACGAATATGAGTCCGGCACCTTCCGCAGGATCAGCACCCAAGGCGAAAACTGTTGAAAAAATTGCTACGCCTGCAAGCAAGGCTATAATTGTATCCAAACCGATCACCCAAAGCGCTGAATTCAATAGATTTTCATTTCTTTTCAGATAACTTCCGTACGTTATCATAGTGCCCATACCAAGACTCAGTGTAAAAAATGAATGCCCCAATGCCAGCACAACAGCTGAAGCAGATAGATCTTCAAACTTTGGTTTAAATAAAAATGTTAGGCCGGTCATTCCATTAGGCAAAGTTAATCCACGGATCGCAAGAATCACAAGTATGACGATTATCGTTGGCATCATAATCTTCGACCATTTTTCGATACCACCTTTCACACCATTAACAATTACATAAATACAAATCATCATAAATAATAATTGCCAAAATAGCGGCGCCCACGTACCAGTAATAAATGAATTAAATAAAGCGCTTGCAGCTTCAGGATTACCTGTTAATTGAGAAAAATCACCTTTGAGCGACAAAAATGAATAATTCATTATCCAACCACCCACAACGCCATAGAATGATAGAATGACAAAGGCTGACGCAACGCCCAAAAATCCAACCCATTTCCATAAGGATCCTGGGGCGATAGCCAAATAGGCTCCTACAGGACTCAATTGTGTTTTTCTACCTAGAGCAAATTCACCAATTACAATTGATAGCCCAACAACCAGGATGCAGATAAGATAAATTAGGGTAAATGCTGCTCCACCATTTTGTCCTGCCATATGCGGGTATTTCCATATGTTCCCGATTCCCACCGCCGATCCTGAGGCAGCTAAAATAAATCCTAGTCTTGATCCCCAATGTTCCCTCGCTTGATTCATCGGTCCTCTTTCTTTTTTTCAACGGGATTTTGGTTATTACCTAATTCTTCAGCCATAACGTCCTCAAATGGATGCAAATGTGCGTCTACAATTGCATCTATTAACCCATAAATATAGATAAATCCAATCCACCATACATATTTGTTTCGTTTTTCTAAGTAACGATGCTTAGGCAGCGGATATTTATTGTCATTATCAGCATCATAACTGCTGTATAATTGCGAATTGTTATGCCAATTTACGATTGCTAAAACTTCTCCAGCCAAAATCAGACCTGCCTTAAATTTTTTACCATTATATAGCTGACCTCCTCCAGGAAACGCTAGGGCAGATAATGCAGCTTTTTTAGGCGATTTAATTGCAGTGGATGTGTCTGGTTGCGCTTCTCCCTGCAGAAGTGAAAAACTGAAACATATAACAAATAATATCCTAATAAAGAATACTGTCAAATTGTTGCTATACATTCAATTTCGATATCAGTACCGGCAGGTAAAGCAGAAACCGCCACGAGGGATCGAGCCGGCGCATTACTTTCCTTAATAAATTCACTAAATACCTCATTGACCGCAGCGTAATTAGACATATCAGTAAGAAAGACGGTAAACTTAGTCACTCTAGAGAAATTTGTACCTGCCTCTTCCAATATACTATTCAAATTTTTCATGACCTGTCTTACACGATCCTTGAAACTACCTTCAATTAAATTACCAGTAGCTGGATCGATCGCAACCTGTCCAGCTGTGAAAACAAAACCGTTTGTAACAATTCCCTGATTATAGGCACCAATTGGTAGCGGTGCTTTTTTGGTATGGATTATTTTACGTTTCACATATTATCCTATTTACTTAAGGCCATGCAAGCCAGACCTATTTCCGTGTTAAATACTCTTTTCCCGGTAGTATTAATATTCCTTAAAATAAATTCGCCTACGACTGCAACTTTTGCTTCAAATAAATGCCCGCCTTTCACTGTTAGATCATGATCACTGATATTTATGTGTGAATGAATAAATGGTTCCTCATCCTTTAATTGAATGTTCGCCTGGCATGATGTCAATTCCCAGGGATCATCGAGCTTATGTGTAATATATTCTTGGTTTTTTAGATCGTAGGATCCTAGCTCAATTTCTTTGATGGCACCTATACCAGAAATTTGACCGTTTATTGTCTGATGATCTTTACAAAATTGAGTCAAACTAGCCATTATACTTTCACCTTGTTCTAAATAAATAATATATATATCACCATCTTTTTCGTATTGCATTATTACCTTTTTACCTTTTTTAATTCTGCTTTAATCAAATCAATGCTCTTTTTCATGGCTACCTTGAAAGATTTACTATTTTTCCCTCCCGCAGTTGCCAAATGAGGTTTACCGCCGCCACCGCCATCCATTTCATTGCCAATAATTTTTGCCAAATATCCCGCTTTGATTCCCTTCTTTATTAGATCATTTGTTACAACGATTACTGCACACGGTTTACCTCCAGCATCAGTTCCCAAAACACCTATACCACTTGGTAGCGCATTCAAAAGCACATCACCCATTTCTTTTAATTCTTCCATAGAGTCAGCGCTGACAATGGCAGTGACGACATTATGGTCAGCCACCATCGTACCTTTTTCCAAGATTGTTTTTGGATTAAATGCTTTCGATGTTTCCTTTTTCCGTTTTAATTTTTTTTCAAGTTCTTTTTTCTGGTTAATAATATGATCCACCCTTGTACTTATATCATCAGCTTTAGTACCTAATATGGCTTGCAGCTCTTGGATAATATTTGCATGGTTCTGTACATAGGAGACAGCTTTCGGTCCAGCAACCGCTACCAGCCTTCTAATACCTGCTGCCAGACTTGATTCCTCAATGATTTTAAATAATCCTATATCGCCAGTACGTTCAACGTGTGTACCACCACATAATTCCTTTGAAAACTCACTTATAGCGATCATACGCACTTTATCACCGTATTTTTCTCCAAAAAGTCCAACTGCTCCCTCTTTTCGAGCATCATCGAAATTTTTCACATTGGTTTCCACATCAATATTTTGCAGAATCACAGAATTGACACATTGCTCTAATTCATTTATCTGACTCCGTGATATTTGTTCATAATGAGTCAAATCAAAACGCAATAATTCTGCATTAACCAGGGAACCCGCTTGTTGAACATGATCCCCAACAATTTTTTTTAAAGCCTGATGAAGCAGATGGGTTGCTGTATGATTTCGTCGGATTTGCTGACGGCGGCTATCATCAATTTTTGCATTCACATTTTGGACATCCTCTATTTTGCCTTCCTGGATTCTTCCAATATGAATAAATTCATCACCCGATTTCTGTACATCCTCCACCTTGAATTTAAATCCTTTGGCCGTCAAAAATCCGCTGTCACCAATCTGCCCACCAGCTTCGGCATAAAATGGCGTTTTATCCAGCACAATTTTATAATAATCACCCTCTTGAATATATTTTATTAATTGGGCGTTATTTTCAATTTTTTCATAACCGGTAAATTCTGTTGGAGATCCCTTTTTGACCACTATCCAATCAGTATCTTCTGAAATATTCTGAAATTTACCTGACGACCGGGCACGGTCTTTTTGCTGAATCATGCAGTCATTGAATTTATCCACATCCACTGAAAACTCATTTTCACGTGCTATTAATTCCGTAAGGTCTAAAGGAAATCCATAGGTATCATATAATTTGAAGGCATCATCACCATTAATGACTCCTCCAGCAGACAGGTTTTTTGTAATCTTACTAAACACCTCTAAACCTCTATCCAGCGTTTCGTTAAAAGATGATTCTTCGGCTTTGATAACTTTTTCCACATGCTTCTGTTTTTCTTTTAACTCAGGGAATGCACTGCCCATAACACCACTCAAGGTGTTCACCAGTTTATAGATGAAAGGATCTTTCATCTCCAGCATTCTTCCAAATCGGGCAGCACGGCGTAGAACCCGTCTCAGTACATAGCCCCGGCCCTCATTTCCGGGCATAGCGCCATCTGCCAGGGAAAAAGCAAGCATGCGTACATGATCTGCAATAACCCTGTGAGGGATACCGTCATTAATATCGAGTGATTTGCCGGAAATTTCAACAATTTTATCTAAAATAGGAATAAAGAGATCTGTTTCATAATTTGATGATTTCCCGTTTAGAATGGCAACTATCCGCTCAAAGCCAGCGCCGGTATCCACATGCTTTTCAGGCAGTTCATGCAAATTTCCCTCACTATCACGATTATATTGGATAAACACCAAATTCCAGATTTCACGATATTCAGCCAGGGCATTCACCCCATCTGCTGATTGATTATCAGGATCGTCTCCGGTAAAATAATGGATTTCTGTACAGGGGCCACAGGGACCAGCTTCACCCATTTCCCAGAAATTATCTTTATGACCAAATTTCAATATTCTATCAGGCTGGATATCGGTCTGTTCCTTCCAGAGTTTTCCGGACTCATCATCATCCTGGAAAATGGTAACCCATAGACGTTCTTTATCCAATTTCCAGACTTCAGTCAATAACTCCCATGC
>Ga0208571_1000409_pt1 | contig 15916 bp, 9 predicted proteins | sample DeeseametaMP0103_FD_184223 | JGI IMG/M metagenome (GOLD analysis project Ga0208571, IMG submission 184223) | Marine microbial communities from the Deep Atlantic Ocean - MP0103 (SPAdes) | ecosystem: Environmental > Aquatic > Marine > Oceanic | place: Atlantic Ocean | collected 2010-12-22
CAAGGCTATTTACAGCAATTAATTTTTTATTTTTTTCAGCGCGATTAAAATGAACCACCGCGCTACAAATACCACTACTTTCAAGCGCAAATATTTTATTATGCCTATAAGCGACCACTAATCCTTGCTCTGTCATTCTGCCAGCGCACACCAGCGGAATATGCATATTAATATGCTCAACCACCAGCAAGCTCCAAGCATGGGGTTCACCCTGCTCTGGGGAGAGTATTTCATATTCAAACGCTAGCTGAGATAATTCACCATGCTCATCGTAAAAGCTCACACTAACCGTATCACCAACAAATAGCTGGCTATACTGATCGAGCCCAAGACAACCAATAGTTAACCATTCTCCACACGTTAATGATGAATGTATAAACACTGCAACACCTTAAAGAGTCAAACGTCGCCCATAACATATGGCTTTCAACAGGCAAACTAGCTCGTGAGCTAATATGCGTTAACTAAAGTATTAGGCTAAAAACCATTGTGTAATACCAATACCGACTGATTGTAATTCGCAATGTTGCAATAATCAAACAAAAGAATGTAACCAGAGTTTAAAAACAATACTAAAGTTTGCACTAATGAGCATAAAACAAAAAAGCCAACCGCTTTATAAACGGTTGGCTTTTTTCAGCTACATGATCTGGGTGATGTTAACTTACGCTCGCTTTTTTACTTGCGAACGGGCGCTTAAATAGCGCGCCTATGTCGGTTAAAATAATATACAAACACGGCACCAAAATAAGGGTGATCAGTGTTGCAAACATAACCGCAAAGCCCAGAGCTACCGCCATAGGTATTACAAATTTGGCTTGTAAACTGGTTTCAAACATAATCGGCAATACCCCTGCAAAGGTCGTAATTGAGGTAAGTAATATGGGCCTAAAGCGTGCACAGCCTGCTTCAATAACCGCATCTTTTATACTGATACCAGCTCGACGCGCCTGATTAATAAAATCAGTCATCACTAAGGAGTCGTTAATAACCACCCCTGCAGCAGCAATTAAACCAAAGCCCGACATTAAGCTAATATCTAAACCAAACCAAAAATGACCCCATATTGCCCCCGTTAAACTAAATGGAATAACCGACATTACAATGAGAGGTTGTGAGTAACTTTTTAACGGCACGGCAAGTAATATATAAACTAAAATCATACCACCAGCAAAAAATAACAATTGCTCATTAGCTTGCGCTTGTTGCTCTTCAATTGCGCCACCTAGTTCTGACTTAACACTTGGGTATTCGTCCAACAGTTGTGGTAGTAAATTTTCTTTTACTTGCTTAACCACTTCGCCTGGCTCAATCACTTCCTCATCAATGTTGCCATACACATAAACAGTGCGATAACCGCCTTCACGACGAATATAACTAATACCAGGGGTTTCAGTTAGCTCAACCACATCTCCTAGCAATACTTCTTTGCCTTGGGGCGTGGTGATAACCGCGTGTTTAAGCGATGAAAACGCTTCGCGAGTAAGCTTAGGGTAACGTACCATCACCCGTACTTCTTCACCGCGACGAATAACACGTTGCGCCTCGCCACCATAAAAACTGGCACCGACTTGATTTGCAATTGAGGCCAAATCTAACCCTAAGTCAAAGGCGACTGGTTTTAAGCTCATTTGTACTTCTTTGCTAGCAGGGTCAATGGTAGAGCTTATATCAAATAAGCCTTCTTGCTGCTGCAATAATCCAATAAAGCGACGCCCTGCTTCATTCAATGTATCGATATCAGAGCCATACAGCAAGTAACCAAACTCACCGTTACCGCCGCCACCTCCACCGCCAACATCATCCTGAATAGTTAACGATTTAACGCCCGCAATATTAGGCATCGCTTCACGCCAGCGGCGCGAAAGCTCAAAGGCATTATAAGGGCGTAAATCTTCATCAACCAATGGCGCTAATAACTGCGCCTCTGTACGACCTTGGTTAAATACCAATACATCGCGAATCATCTTTTGCCCTTCTTCGCGCTCGGTTTGCTTATCTATTTCAAGCACCATAGCTTCTATTTGGCGTATCGCGTTAATGGTTTGGATGTCTGATACATTATCATTCATTTCAACATTAATTTGCGGGAAGTCATGCGGCACTTTAGGTGACGGGATCATTCTTACCTGATTAGACGATATTAACGCAAAGGTGAAAATTAATAGCGCAACAAAACTAAATAGCACCGTCCAACGCCACTTTATACAAGTAACAATAAACTGCCTATACGGCCCATTTACAAAGCCAAAAAAGCGCTTATTAAAGCGTGCTCGCCAACCGTCAGGGTTAATAGGAGAAAAGTGAGTATGCGCAATGTGCGCCGGTAATATCAGCTTAGATTCAATCAAGCTAAATATTAAACATAAAATCACCACCACTGAAATACCTATAAAAAAGGAACTTTCAGGGCCGCTTGAAAGCGTAAACGGCGCAAATACCGCAATGGTTGTTAGTACACCAAAGGTGGCAGGGGTTGCCACTCGTTTAGCGCCATTAACCACATTAACAACACCGCCGCCTTTTTTTTCTATTTCGGTGTAGGCACTTTCACCTATGACAATGGCATCGTCCACCACAATCCCCAGCACCATAATAAAGGCAAATAAAGACACAATATTAATTGTGATACCAAATAACGGCATCAGCATCATCGCACCTAAAAAGCACACTGGTAAACCAATCATTACCCACAGTGCGAGCTTAAAACGTAAAAATAACGAAAGCATAATAGCGACTAAAATTGCACCTTGCAGCAAATTAGCTTTCATCATGTCTAAGCGTGCATTTAGATAGTAAGTAAAGTCCATTAGCGGCTCTATACGTACACCCAATGGCAGTTCTTTATTTTTTTGATCAATATACGCTTTAACCGAATCGGCCACCGGAATAATGTTTTGATCTTCGGTGGCTTTTACCGATAAATAAACCGCGTTTTCGCCATTAAATTTAAAGTAACGCTCACCTTCAACGAACTGATCTTTGATTATAGCAATATCTTGTAGCAACACTTTGGCACCATTGGCGCCAATTTTTACCGGAATTTGCCTAAACTCTTCACCAGAATAAAACTGATTTTCTACTCGAACCGAAATAACACCCGCATCAGTTTTTAATTGTCCGGCTGAAAAGTTAGCCGAATAACGACGTACCGCATTTGCTACATCCGATAAAGTTAAATTATATTGGCGCAGTGTGTCGGGCTCTATTTCTATGGCAATTTCATCCAGTGGCACATCGTTTACCACTAAAGATACATTCGATAACTGCAAGAGTTCATCTTCAACCTGATTTGCGATTGGCTTAAGCTCATTTAGCGGTAGGTCAGCCACGAGCGTCATACCAATTACATCTTGGCGAAACTCTATTTGGCTAATGGTAACCGGCTCCATTCCTGCAGGAAAAGTCGCGATACCATCTACTCGCAGTTTTACCTTATCGAGAACGTCGGTAAGCTCTGCGTCAGTATTAATTTCAAGGCTGGCAGAACCCCCATTACGAAAAGCGCGATATACCCCTTTTTTTATCTCTGTTATATCTTTTAGCGACTCTTCAATTTTTATTAAGATACTTTCTTCAATTTCTTGTGGCGACGCCCCCGGGTAGTTTGCATTTACAGTAATATAGTTAACTTCTATATTAGGGAACATTTGTCGCTGAATGGTAAAGTAGCTTATAAGCCCCATTACAATAATAAAAAACATCATTAAATTGGCAGCAACAGAGTTGTTAGCAAAATAAGCAATTAACCCTGTTTGTTTGGTTGTATTGGGCTGTTCTGTGTTATTCATAACTCACCCTACCTTAAAGTTTTTCAGTGGATGCATTTTCTGCTGCATCTGTATTTTTAGTCTCTGTTAAACCGGCTATTTTTACTGCCATGCCTTTTTGAGGGTATTCCGGTAAGGTGGTAACGAGCTTATCGTTGGCTTGTAAGCCATCGCTAATATAAAAATATTCGCCTTCTTCACGAATCACTTTTACTTTACGCGGCTCTAACTGTTGCTCATCATTAACTATCCACACGGTTTGGTTATTTACTAACTCTTGCGGTAAACGATAAATATTATTGAGCATAGTGCCGGCAAAGTTTACTTGTACATAAGTGCCAAATTTAATTGCAGGCTGCTGATTAGTCAGTCCGTAAGGATCTTCAATTCTTACCACTAAACTGCTCATGCGAGTCGCGTTATCAACAATCCCTAAATCGCGGTCTATTACTGCTTGGCGAGTAAACCCATTGAATCCTGTTTTAATAACGGTTGCCGTTACCCCTTTAACGCGCTCAGGTAAAAACACACTGTCAAAGCCAGCGATCGGAATAATCACTTCAGCGGTTTCAATATTATTCAGCTCGGCAACTTGAGCGCCCATACTAACAAACTGGCCAACCCCCACATTCCGACTAACAACTAATGCATCGTAAGGTGCGGTGATTTCACAATTGTCTAAATCGCGTTGGGCTCTTTTTAATGCTGCTTGCGCCGACTTAACTGATGCTTGCGCACTCAGCACTTGTGGTTTGCGTAAAAATAAATCTGTACGTGCTTTATTTGGGAAACGTTTTGCTTCGTCTTCTGCGACTTTGGCTTGCGCTTGCTCTTCAATTAACATCGCTTGAGCGCGGGCAAGTTCAGCTTCAGCTTGCAATACCGCAGCCTCGTAGTTATCTTTTTCAATAGTAAATAAGGTTTCGCCGCGACCCACAACACCACCCGCCACAAAGCTTGGATGCCAGCTGACGACTTCACCTGACACTTGCGCTGAAAGTTGGGTATTTTCTAGTGGCTGCACTTCACCATAACTATTAATGATAACTTGATGATCGTTAGCGGAAACGGCTTCAACTTGCACCGTTGGTCGAGTGTCTATGACTTCTTTTTTGTCTGACTCTTTTGCAATCGCATTAATTGCAACAAAACCAGCAACACCTAATGCCAGTGCTACAAATGGAAAAGCCCATCTAAGTACATTACCTTGCATCTGTTTATTTCTCCCAAATTACTATTAGCACTATGATACCAAAGCTTAATGAAACATTAACGTGACATTTGTAAGCAACTGTTACAAAAAGGTATAAATAAGGTCTTCTTCAGCAAATAAAAGGTAAGTCAAAAGCACTGTTAAGCCGCTTTATAAATGTATTGTTACAATCTTTTACCATTATAAATCATAAAGCTAATCACTTTAGGTTAGTATTTATTAATCATACTGTGCGAAAAAGCATGACACACCGTACAGTAAAATTACATTAACAACTAAAAAAGACTAAACGATGAAATTAACCACACTTACCTTGGCGCTGAGTATAGCGCTTAGTGGCAGCTATGCTGTTGCAGCAGAAAAAAAAGAAGAAAAGAAACCACAAACATTAACTGAAATGATTAAAGGGCAAATCGAATTTGCGGGTATTTTTAATCTTTACCAAGATGAAAAAACCGGCGATCACTTAATGGTGATAAACGAATCACAGCTCGATACGCCCTTTGTGTACTTTGCGCATACCATTGATGGTGTAACTGATGCGGGTCATTTTCGTGGGTCGTATCGTGAAACAAAGCTGATTGAATTTAGAAAATACTTTGATCGTATTGATATTATTAGTAAAACCCCTCGCTACTTATTTAACGAAAATAGCGCACTTGCCAAAGCCAGTGAAGCTAATATCAGCGAAGCCGTGCTTGCAAGTATAAAAATAGAAAAACAAGAAGAAGGTAAAATAGCCTTTAATGTAAATAAGCTTTTTTTAAGTGAAGCGCTACATAAAGTATCTCCTACGCCTAACCCGAACGATAAAAATGCTAAAAAGCGTTTTAAAGTAGGTAAATTAGACGATAAAAAATCACGCATCATCAAACAGCGCCCATACCCTAACAACCTAGATGTGGTTGTTGATTATGTTTTTACCAATAGCAGCCCAACCGTTCGAGGTTCAGGTGCTGTAAGCGACCCCCGAAGTGTGTCGGTAAAAGTACAACATTCATTTGTGGCTTTACCAGAAAACAATTACCAACCTCGCTTTGATGATGCACGTATTGGTTATTTCACCAATCAGTTTGATAAAATGACGTCAACCGACTGGGCGCCATACCAAGATGTCATTAAGCGCTGGGATTTACAAAAGAAAGATCCAAACGCTGCACTTTCAGAACCAGTAAAACCGATTACCTGGTGGATAGAAAACACCACACCGGTTGAATGGCGTGACACCGTGCGTGATGCCGTACTTGCTTGGAACACCTCATTTGAAAAAGCAGGCTTTAAAAATGCACTTGAAGTGAAAATACAACCTGACGATGCCGATTGGGATGCCGGCGATATTAACTATAACGTACTACGCTGGACTTCATCACCCAAACCACCGTTTGGTGGGTATGGGCCAGCATTAGCGAACCCGTTAACCGGTGAAATTTTAGGCTCAGACATTATGCTTGAGTTTGTATTTATGAAAAACCGCTGGATATACGACACACTGTATACTCAAGGCACGATGAGCCATACACAGCCAACCAACTATTCAGAACTCAATTGCTCTTTAGGTCATGAATTACAGCAAAGCCTAATAATGGCCAAGGGCTTAGCAAATGGCGCTGATATTGAAGATACCCAAATGTTACGCCAAGGCTTAACTCAGCTGGTTTTACATGAAGTAGGGCATACTCTAGGTCTTAATCACAACATGAAGTCTTCTATTTTGTGGGATGAGAAAGAAGTTCACGACAAAAGTAAAACCCAAGGTATAGTAACCGGCTCAGTAATGGACTATGCGCCAGCAAATATAGCGCCAACAGGTGTGACTCAAGGCGATATTTTCCAAACTAAACCAGGTCCATACGATGATTGGGCAATAAATTACGGCTACAGCGCAGCGCTTAAAGATGAAGCTGCAGAGCAAGCTCGCCTTGATAAAATACTCGCTCGCTCAAGCGAACATGCGCTTTCCTTTGGTAACGATGCCGACGACATGCGTGCCCCTGGCCGCCACATAGACCCTCGCGTGATGATAGGTGACTTGTCGTCTAACCCTGCAGCTTACGGCGCAGATAGAATGGCACTGATCAATACGCTCTTTGCAGAACTTAAAGACAAAGCTACAGTAAAAGGTGAGTCTTACCAACAGCTTGTTACTTCAGCTAACAGCCTATTTGGCCAGTATCGTGCACAAGCAGGCGTGGTATCTCGTCAAATTGGTGGCGTGTATGTAGAGCGTGCCGTCGTGGGCGATGAAAATGCAGCAAAGCCTTTTACACCGGTACCACTTGAGCGTCAAACCCAAGCAATGGCTATTTTAGCTGAGTATGTGTTTGCTCCAAATGTACTGCAAAGCATGCAGCCATTGTATAACTTTATGCAGCAGCAGCGTCGTGGGTTTAATCATTACGGTAAAAACGAAGACCCTAAACCGCATAAAATGATTTTAGGTATGCAAAAGAGTGTACTAGCGCAACTACTACATCCTGCTGTGTTACTGCGTATTTCAGATACTGCTTTATATGGTAATGAATACAGCCTTACGCAATTTATGGAGGATTTAACTGCAAGTATCTTTGTTGATAGTAAAACCGCTAATTCAGTCAGTCATAATTTACAGATTGAATATGTTAATCAGTTAATTGCGATTGCAGGCCTAGAAAAAGCAAGTAAATACGATAACTTAGCGAAAACAGCCGCGCTATATCAGCTAACTCAAATAGCCGATAAAAAGGTTGCATGGGGCGCTGATACCGCAACCAAAGCACATAAAAAATATATCGACCGCTTAATTAGCAAAGCGCTAGAAGCATAAATAACACTGAGTAAACCAAGGCCACGTCATACGTGGCCTTTTTTACACTAACTCAAAGGTAAATAGTGCCTTTAAGGTACCTTACGGCATGACCCGTTAATGTCACTGTTGTATTGCCCACTTCACAGTGTAGCTTCCCACCTCGTTGTGAGGCTTGATAAGCACTGAGAGAATTTTTTCCAAACTGCCCTGCCCAATAAGGGGCAAGCCCAGTATGAATTGAGCCGGTTACAAAGTCTTCATCACCCCCACTGGCAGGCCAAAAATAACGAGAAATAAAGTCATACTCAACACTCGGTGCTGTTGCAACCACATCTAATGGGGCTAATTTTTTTAGTTGTTCATTGGTTGTTTTCAGATCTACAACCTGCTGCTCATTATCATAAATAGCAAAATAAGCTTGGCGGTTTTTCAGCACTTTAACAGGTTGTATAGACAGGCCAGCTAATAGAGCATCAGGGATGAGCTGAACCTCTTCAGGGGCTTGTTTAGGAAAGGTCATAGCAAAGCTGCCATCGTTATTTTTATTAACAATCAGTTTGCCCACCGCCTCTGCGCTAAAGCACACCTGCGATATACTATGTTGCTCACAAAGCACATAGGCCGCCGCTAAAGTAGCATGGCCGCAAAAATCAATCTCCATTAATGGCGAAAACCAACGTATCGAAAAGCTTCCATCTGCCGACTGACAAGTAAAAGCGGTTTCAGACACATTGTTTTCCGAAGCTATATTCAGCATAAGATCATCACTAAGCCAAGACTCCAATGGGATCACGGCAGCATAATTACCTTTAAACAGTTCACTGCTGAACGCATCGATTTGATGGATAGTTAATTTCATAGTGGGCACTTTTTATTTATTGGTCACTCAAAGTGCCACAAATGAAATTAACGGTCACTATAATTTTATGCCAACACAGGACGTACGCGATAATACTGCATACACGCAAATTGCAGCGCATTAGTTAGCAATATCATAATAAACATTAATATATGCGAAGTACTTTGCACTGGCATGGCTAGCTCTGCAAACAAACCACAGATACCTGCTATAAATTGCAAACTAAAATAGCGCGCACTCAGGTTACTAATATTCCCTGTTCGCAGTGTTTTATAGGTTTGTGGCATAACCCGAACCGAACTCATAATTAAGCCCACATAAGTTAAGCCGTTTAGCACAGAGGCAGTATCTAGGTTAGGGTTTAACAGCAACAAAAAAGGTAATAACGAAAAGCTAAGCATGCCAAGTAACTGCAGCTTCTGACGTTTAGCGGCATTATAACGGGCAAAAAAGTATAAAATTAAACCACTCAACAATCCTGTCGCAAAAAACGGCAAGGCAATATAAAAGCGAGCAAAATAAAGATTGTAGCTAATAAAGTACACACTTTGCGCTAAACCAAATGTCATCATTAGCAGTGATACACCCGATACACTGCGGTTTTTAATAATTTTATTAAGTAGCGGTAAAAAACTAAAAACCAAAATAAACACTGACAAAATAGGCAAATAATACGCCAAAGCAAACCTCGCTCGTTACATTGTTGTTAATAAAAAGGAAGAAATAAAACATTTTTTAAACATCTGTTTTTAAAGGCTTTATTTGTGTGCGCGCATTGTAGGGCTGGCTAGGTTTTATACAAGCTTAACGCTTACTTTAGTTTTTAGTGATGGCAACTTGAGTATACAAAAACCGTTACTAAAACTTCACAGCACGCCACTTTAACTAATTGCAATACAAATGATAACTGTTATCATGCGCATACGTGTAATTTAACATACAAGCTAAAATAATGAGAAAAACACTGTTTAAAATTCATAGTTGGTTGGCGCTAATTGCCATTATTCCGTTAATTGTTATTAGCATTACTGGCAGTGTTTTAGTGTTTAAAAGTGAAATAGACGGCTTACTGATGCCTGACAAACACTTTGTGGTACAGCAGCAAGCTGCTCGCTTACCTATGGACTCATTAATAGATAAAGCCGAAGCAGCCTTTCCTGAGTATGTAGTAGGAAGCTGGGAGCTTTTTAATAACACCACCGCCGACCGGCTTTATTTGGTTAAGCGTGGCACTGACGATTGGTATAAGTTGCATTTAGACCAATACACAGGAGAAGTTTTATCAGAACCCGTAAGCACAACTCATTATTTTACCGACTGGTTTTTAGAGCTCCATTACACCTTTTTACTTAACGACTTAAAAAGTTTACCAGGGCAAACAGGCACCGTATTAGGGTTCTTTTTTGCTTTATTTTTATTAACTTTAGGTATTACTGGCTTAATTATTTACCGCAAATTTTGGCAGCGACTATTTAGCGTACGCTGGCGCGCAACGTTACAAATAGTACTCAGTGACATTCATAAGATGACCGGTGTTTTAGGCTCACCTATTCTTATCGTTTTAGCGATTACAGGTGGTTATTTTAATGGTGCAGTGTGGTATCACGAAGTAATAGAACACGCAGAAGAAGAGCACCACACTATTACAAATAAATTATATAGTGACGACATCTCTTTTGAGCGGATTCTTAATGATAGCAAGCTGCAAATACCCACTTTTAATACAACTTTTTTAGTTTTTCCACGAGAGCCCGATGAAAATATCACTCTTTATGGCGAAGTAAATACCAGTAACCCACTTACCAGTGAATATGCCAATACCATAACCTATAATAAGCAAACAGGTGAACACATCGCTAACTGGGATATTCGAGAAGCTGGTGCTGGTTGGCAAGTAATAGACAGTTTTAGAAAACTACACTTTGGTTATTTTGCTGGGCTTATCAGTAAAATACTATGGTGTATTGTTGGCCTTAGCCCTGTATGGCTCGCTGGTACAGGCTTTTATTTATGGCTCACACGCCGTAAACGTAAAAAGCAATCACACAAAAATCGCTTAACTCAACGACGAAGCGCGAATGCTTGATAAAACAATCACTCCCTTGTAAAGTGAAACCAACGAGGGAGTGAGTTAATGAATATGTTCAAGGTAATAATAAGTTTAACTTTTTTATTTGTTGTGGGGTGCAGCAGCAAAATCAATACGCAAACTCAGCGCGTACAATTAAGTTCATTAATTAATCACACATTATTTGTACAACAAACCACACCTTCTGAAAAGGTTATATTTGAACTTCCCGAGGCAGAAAAAGCACGCTTTTTAGCCTTCGTAACAAAACAACAAACAGCTAATATTCGTAGTGACCGTATTATTTATAACTACCTTGAAAATCAGCTCTCTAATTTTAAGTATCATGGCGATACGCTTACATCATCTCAACCTTGCACAAGGTAACTGTATCAGCCTTGCTGTTCTTACCCAAAGTTATGCACAAACATTAGGGCTTAAAACCAGCTTTCAAGAAATGACTAGCGAGCCAGTTTACGCACAGGAAGATAACTTGGTTTATGTAGCAAACCATTTTAGAACTAAAGTTTATGCCCCAGAAGAGGAACTGCCTGAAAAAGAAGAAAATGTGATCACTTTTTTTCGCCCAGGAACCTTAATAGACTACTTCCCAACCAGAGGTAGTGTGTATTCTGATAGTGCTAATTATAATGATTTAATCTCTAAATTTTATAGTAACTTAGCTGCTGACGCGCTTTTAGATAAGCAGCTTGATCAAGCGTACTCTCTTATTTTACAAGCAAATAAATACACCCCTTATGATCCTGAGCTATTTAATATGGCTGGAATTTTACATCGACGAGCTGGCGATTTAAAAAGTGCACAGCTTATTTACCAAACTGCTTTAGATAATAAGCTGATAAATATAAATTTACTTACTAATTATCAAGTTTTAGCCAAACAAATTGGTGATCAGCAACTTGTTGAACAATTAGCAAGCCGACTTGCTGAAGTAGAAAAAGATCCTTATGAACTTTTAGTTATTGCAAAAAATGACCTAGAAACAGGACGAATTAATACCGCTACAGAGCATATTGAACAAGCCATAACAAAAGCGCCGTATATTGCAGAACTTTATTTAGAGCTTGCTAAAATTCGCTATCAACAAGGAAAAAATCACCAAACACAAAAATTACTTGAGAAAGCGATAGAGCTCGAAAAAGACAAGCAAAAGTTAAATGTATATCAAGCTAAGTTACTGTCCTTAAAAGCGAGTAAGTAACTTAGCTAAATAGGCTTTTACAATGAATAGTAAAAGCTTAACCACGCGCGCATTTCATCTTCAAAGCTGTCACCTTCTACTCGCGACAACCCCATATCAAAGGTTAAGTCATTAACGCCCGCAGGCCCCATCCCGAAGCTAAAGTCACCTTGGTATTTTAAGCCGTAACTTTGTGCATAAACGTTGCTGCCTAATTGATGTTGCTTGTAATAAAGCCAAGGCATCCCCTCTTTAAAGCTAACGCCACCACCATACCCTTGGTAGCGCTCAGTGGTTGCACTATAAAAAGGCAGTTCAGCAGCAAGCACAAATTCACTACTTTGCTGCTGATTAATTAAATTAGAACTAAAGCCGCCTAATGTCAGGCTACTGTCATCTCTTTGCTTTTGCTCAAAGTTAACAAAAAGTGGTATATCAAACGCTTTACCAAATATTTTTGCTGCCAAGTCATAACCTTGCCAATGACTACTGTGATTCTGCCCATCATAAATGCTGGCATAAATACTCTGCCCAATAGCAAATGCTTGGCGGTCATGTTGCCAGCTTTGAGCAATACTCAACCGTGTCCAATTTTTATGGCTATTTTTATAATCTGTATAGTTATAGGCCAATTCTGGGGTTAAATGTAACTGGCCAAATTTCAATGGGTGGCTTACTGCAGCATAACCACCTCGGGCTTCAATATCAGCGTTTAAGCTAGGTTGATATTGATGTGATGTATCCAAATTATAATCAAATAGCGCAAGCTTAAACTTTGTATTTAACGCATTGTATTTTGCTTGTATAAAGCCGCCATGTAATGCACCGTCATGCAAATCAATGTTATAACCCGCTTGTAAATCAAGTTGTTTTAATAGGTCGCTACTTTTTATACCTACACTTAGCAAACTGGTTGACGCTGAATAATACTGAGATCCCAAGGCAAACGTCGCTTGCTGATCAAGTACTGCGTAATCGCTTTGTTCTGCTATCTCATCGGTATATATTTTTGCCGGTGGCAGAGTATGCTTATTTACCATCAACAATGGAGCTTCACTGTTTACAGCGAAATCAGTCACGGCTGTGCGGTTTTTTGTTGTTAGCGTTTTTACATCAGGGCCATCGGCATTAATGGAGAAGTAAAGTAGTGAGCCATCTTCAGCCTCAATCGGGTATGCGAGCGCTTCTTGCCCGTTAGTTAAGCGGGTGAGGGTGTTATTTTTTATATGATAATTATAAATATCAGTTTTATTATTTAGGCCAGCAACAAAATAGATAGATTCCCCATCTTGACTGAAACTCGGCTGACTTAAATACTGATACCCGTTAGGCATTGGGATTGACCGCCTGGCATCACCGTTTAAGCCTTGTATATACAACTGCCAATTTTCGTTTAATGATGCTGATAAGTAAGCTAATTTTGTTTCATCGGGGTTCAGTGTCGGGTAATCATAACTTGTTTTTAAGCTCTTAGTAAAAAATGGCGTGATTGTTTGTGTATTAAGATCGACTTTTACTAATTCAGAATACCCAGCTCTTATTTGCTCACCGTAAAGTGTTTCACCATCACGGGTAACACTAAAACGGCGAATACCGGCCAGCTCTGTAAGTTGCTCTATGTTGCCAGTGTCGGTGTTGTAGCTAAAAATGTCAGACACTTTGTTATAAGTTCCCGATCCTTCACTACTGTAGGCATTAAAATAAAGTGTGTTGTTATTTACCCATTGCGGGTTAGCAATACCTGCGCGATTAATTTGATTTAGTACTTGTTTTTGTTCGCGCTTAAACACGATTGGCGGGGTATCAGGAACATCTTGCTTATCGTTCTCTAGGAGCTCCTTTTGCACCTTAGTAAACTTATCTCGTGCTTTGGTGTTGTCTTCTGTACTGTAAATTATTAGTTTTGTTTTACTCTTTTCATCACGTTCAACTATCGCAATTTTGCTACCATCATTTGAAAGAGCTGGATTGCTAGCGTATAAATCAAGTTCTAACCAAAGCTTGCTATTAAGTGATGATTCGGTTTGCTCTTGTTGCATCGCTTTATAGGTATACTCTGCAATAAATCGACGATATAACCTTGCAGCGCTTTGCCCAAATACACCAGAAAATGCGTCGTCAAAATCTCGTGATTTCACTGCTCGCATACGAACCCATACATTATCGAGTAGCTGCTCTGAGTAATTTTGCTCTAACCAATATAAAAAACGACTTCCCATTAAATATGCCATAGAGCCCGCCATAAAGCCCTCATCGCTATTTAGTTGCCCATAGGTGGGAAGCGCTCCCTGCTGAGCAAACTCTCTAAGTATTGCCTCAGCATAGTTATCAAATAAGCGCCCTCGACCTGTCATTTTTGATTCGATTAAAGTGGCGTACCCTTCGGCTACCCAGCGCGGTGTATCACCATAGGTTAAATCGTATATATCCCATACACCGCGAATCTTTTGCTGCCAGTCGTTACGGGTTGGCTGCGCTAAATGGACTAAATGAATGTATTCGTGCAGCACCAACAATTGCTGCCAACCCGATGAATTTGATATCACGGTATCCGACTGTGGTGGCGTAGTAAAAAGCGCCATAACAGGATTATTAGAGGTTGGTAAGGCAAAGCCATTTGCTGCATTTAGAGGGTCAAACACCACCACATCGACGATTTTATCAAGCGCCCGATTTTGTTGCTCAAGCACTTTAGTGCGAACAATTTCCAGCTCCACAGCAGTCGATTTAGCAAAATCAGTATGCTCACTACTAAAGTGAACATTAAAATGCTCGGTATGAATGGTTTGCCAATTAGCAGCAAAGCTAGGTGCAGCCAATAATAAGGCTGATGCAATGAGTGACTTTTTCACAATAATCCCTTAAATAGTACATTTGATAATGTTTAGAGTATTATCAAATGGAAAAAACGGGCAGTAAAAAAGTGTAATAAAGCATGTGCAAATGTGTATTTACACCCGCTTTATTATTTAATCTGAGTTTTGAACAAAGGAAGTTACATCCAACTGCGAGGGTCTGACTCAGCCTGCATAAGTGTAAAATCTATAATGAAGTCAGCATCTTGCTGTTTTAAATATGGGACGTACGCACCGCCTGCAGCAAGTTGTATATACAGGCTTTTTAAGCCAGAACGACGCATAAAAAAGGTGCTCACACTGCGAGCGCTTTGTGCTTTGTACAGCTCAAATACCCGGTAATGCACACCAATCATACCTTTGCGTACCACCAAATAAAAACGCCCATCTTGTTGATGAAGGTAATACCCATAACGTTTATAAGATAAAAACACTAACGCGGCTAATACCAAGAATAATGCTAATGCAATTAATATATTAAGTTGCATAAAGCTAATAAAAAAACCAGAAGCAACGCTCGGTAGCAAAGCATAAAACACCGTGTTTTTATATAACAACGCCCTTTCTACCGCATTGAATGCCAGCTTTTTACTGTCAAACCACGGATAAATCCACTGACACACATTATCAACTTGCTCCTGCGTGAGCACAGGCAGCACTAAGGTTTGTTTATTCTTTTTCGCCATGCTTGCAGCACCGCCGCTACTGGCTTGCAAACACTCCACAGTAGAGCGTTTTAATAGCCTAGCAACTAGGTTTTGCTTAATAACGATTGACTGTACTTTGTCTAAACTAATTGATAGTTGATGACGCTCTAACAGCCCTGCAATACGTTTGAATTTATTATTTTTAAAGTAAAGCTGATAGTTATAAAAACGAATGAGCGACATAGTTACCGATAAAAGTACCGCTATAAATATCAAAATAATGATCAGAGTAATTATTGCAAACACAGCTGCATTAGCCATCAAACCGAGCTCTTGTTGATAATAACTCTCTATTTTTGTTATAAATTGCTGCTCTAAAAAGTCGATGGCCACATTCATAAAAGGGGCAATTGCCGCAAGTGCCAAAATAGCCATATTCGACATTAAACCAAACTTAGCTATTTCTTTATTTGAGATGAGTAAGCTATTTTCGCTCAGCTCTTCAATATGAGATTGCG
>Ga0208571_1000441_pt1 | contig 15236 bp, 14 predicted proteins | sample DeeseametaMP0103_FD_184223 | JGI IMG/M metagenome (GOLD analysis project Ga0208571, IMG submission 184223) | Marine microbial communities from the Deep Atlantic Ocean - MP0103 (SPAdes) | ecosystem: Environmental > Aquatic > Marine > Oceanic | place: Atlantic Ocean | collected 2010-12-22
TTACGCTCACGTGGTTGAATCTTAACTTCTTCAACTTTAATTGGCGACTGTTGCTGTGCCAAACACAGTAAAGCACCCGCTAAGTTTTCAAGAGGAAGGTCAAGCTTTTCAGCCATGTTAGTAGCCACTTCGTTAAAGAACGTAATGTCTTTGTTTTCAAGCGCAATACTTAATTTTGCTTGTAACGCAGCGATACGTTTTTCTTCAACAACTTTAGCTGTTGGTAATTCAACCTGTGCAATTTCAGACTTAGTATGACGAATGATATTTTTAAGTAAGTAACGTTCGTTATGCTTAACAAATAAAATTGCTTTACCAGTACGACCTGCACGACCTGTACGACCAATACGGTGAACGTAGGCTTCAGAATCTTGTGGAATGTCGTAGTTGATAACTAAGCTTAAACGGTCTACATCAAGACCACGAGCTGCTACGTCTGTTGCAATAACAACGTTCAGCATGCCACTTTTTAAGCGGTCAACAGTGCGTTCACGTGCTTGCTGGTTCATGTCACCATTAAGCGGAGCTGCCGAGAAACCTTCGCGCTCTAATAATTCAGCAAGTTGAACGGTATCGTTACGTGTACGTACGAAAACAATAGCACCTTCGTATTGCTCAGCTTCTAAAAAGCGAACAATCGCTTTGTTTTTATGTACGCTTGCGTTCCAAAACACTTGCTCAACAGAAGATACTGTCGAGTTACGCGCAGAAATATGAACCTGTTCAGGGTTATTCATATATTTGCTGCTGATGTTTTGAATTTGCTTAGGCATGGTCGCAGAGAAAAGACATGTTTGCTTTTCGCGCGGTGTTTTTTCCATGATGTTTTCAACATCATCGATAAAGCCCATACGTAACATTTCATCGGCTTCATCAAGTACAAGTGCTTGTAAAGCACCAAACTTGATAGTGCCACGGTTTATGTGATCGATTAATCGACCCGGAGTAGCAACAATAATTTGTGCGCCACGACGAAGTGCGCTTAATTGAATGCTGTAGCTTTGGCCACCGTACAGTGCTAATACTTCAACACCACGAGTACCTTTTGCATATTGTTCAAATGCCTCAGCAACTTGGATCGCAAGCTCACGTGTAGGTGTGAGTACAAGGATCTGTGGCTGTTTCACAGACGGGTCAATATTGTTTAGTAACGGCAGTGCAAATGCTGCAGTTTTACCTGTACCCGTTTGTGCTAGTCCCAGTACGTCCTTTCTTTCTAGCAATAACGGTATACATTGAGCTTGGATTTCAGATGGTGTCTTGTAACCCAACTCTTCAACTGCCTTTAAAATTGCAGGAGAAAGATTTAGAGATTCAAACGTGACTGGTTCTGACATTAATACGCCTCAACGAATTTAAAGAGGCGCGCATTGTATAGGAAATACGAGGCAATTGCTTGTATAAATTACAACTAATTTGTATGTGGTTGATGTTGGTCGAAATTTAACCAGTTTAAATATTTGATTTTTTAAACTGGTTAACAAGCTATATACAAAGCGTTATTTATATAGGCCTAGATTTTCTTTTGCGTAAGCTTCAAATTCAGTAAATCCACCAATGTGAGTTTGATCTACAAAAATTTGTGGCACAGTTGGGCATGGTTTTCCTGCAGACTTTTCTAAATCCGCTTTGCTAATGCCTTCTTTGATAATATCGATGTAACGAAACTTAAAATCATCACGCTCATTTGATAGTTGCTCGGCAACATCTTTAGCACGTACACAAAATGGGCAGCCTTCGCGGCCAAAAATTACTGTAAGCATAATACTCTCCTCAATTTAGTTGGGTTCATATTAAACGATTAATTAATAATTTAAAGCGCAAAAAATCGATTGGTTAATTCTGTTTTACTGTTAACTCACTTAATTACTCATTTGCCATGCATTTTGAATTGCAATTTGCAAAAGCGCATTTATGCAAAGGATGTGTAATTTTTAAATCTAATGAATTCATCGTATTAGTAAAGACGCTGCAAGTGGCATGTAAATTGATATTTAACTACAGAGCTATTCTTATTAGGAACGATGATGAGTAATAACAGTCATGTTTTAGAAATTATTCAAGGGGTAATTGCCCGCTTTTGCAAAGCAGACAACACAAATGTGGCAATTACACTCATCAACAAATTACAGTGTAATTATATTTGTTTACAGGTGTCTCCTGAGCAAATGATTATCCAGTGTGAAGCGTTTATTTTGCCTTCGCTAAAAGCCGCTAAAAGCCATTTTGTGCTAACAGTAGAGGCCAATTTACAGGGTATTAATTTAAATTACTGGGTAGATTCGAATCCTGAAATGCACACCATTGATATACACGGTTTACTTGCAACCCGTGAGCCAATTTCATCGGTAGATACAAACAAAGAGCTTATTAGCGCAGCTAATAGTAAAGTCGACTTAGAGCAAAGTATTCATTACCTAGTTAATTTAAGTGCGCAAAACTATGGTTTAAAACTCGCCGACAGCAACCATACCAACGCTTTAAAAATTGAAGATTCGCGTCACCTATCTGCAGAGCAACTTGCGAGTAACGTTTTAAATAATGGGGCGTCTCAGAGTATAAAAATTTGCGCATTTAATGCGCTCAGTGAGCTGCAAAGCCATCACGCTATTTCTCAACCTGTATTGGCGTGGCCGTTTTTTGATACTGACTTAGTAAATGCGGTTAATAATTTAAATACCCACAGCAAATTATCTGTATTGGTTGCTGATGACAGCTTGCCAAGCCAAGTTGCGACCAAAGTCATGCTTGAAATGCTTGGCTGCGCAGTAACCTGTGCAGAAAATGGCTCAAGTGCCTTACTTATTGCCCAGCAAGAACCTTTCGATTTACTGCTGTTAGATGAGCGTATGCCAGGTATGTTTGGCAGTGATGTAGCTCAGCAGCTTATTAAACAAAACACCCCAAACGACAACACGCCAAAAGTTATTTTAACGGGCATTACTGAGGAGCAACAAATTGCTCAGTTGTTCGAAAAAGGGGTGACGCACTATCTTCAAAAACCGGTAACAAAAGCTGTATTAGAAGAGTTTATTAAGCCTTGGCAAGCTGCCTAAAGGCCCGTTTAGGAGGACGTTATGAACGATTTATCAAAAACAGCTTTGCTGCTCATTGGTTTTCAAAATGATTACTTTTCGCCTGATGGCATTTTATACCAAGTGGTTGAAGAGTCATCAAGAGTAACCGGTGTGGTAAATAACACGTTAGCGCTGCTTGACAAATACATAGATAAATTTGCATTAGTGCTCAGTACGCCTATTCACTTTACACAAGATTATAGCGAGCTTAAAAACCCAATTGGTATTTTAAAAGTGATTGCCGAAGTAGGGGCTTTTAAAGCCGACTCTTATGGTGCTCAAGGCATTAAAGAGTTTGATAAATATGGCAAACGTATTATGCAAATACCCGGTAAACGCGGGTTAAATGCGTTTACTCATACAGAGCTTGCAAATGTGCTTAATAAAAATGGCATCACTAACATTGTTTTAGCAGGCACGGTGACCTCTATTTGCATTGACTCTACGGCGCGCTCTGCGGTAGAGCTTGGCTTTAATGTGACGGTACTTAATGACTGTACATCAAGCAGAACGCCGTTTGAGCAATCATTTTACTGTGAAGAGGTTTTTCCGCTTTATGCCAAGGTGTGCAGCCATACAGAATTAGTAAATGAATGAGGCGCATATGGAAGAAAAAGACGAGCTACAAGTACAAGTTCATTACGCGCTAATAGAGCAGCTTTCTGCAAATACCCGCAGGCAAACTAAGTTACTTGCCTTACTTGATGAATGTGTATTTGAATGTGATAAACATTTAGTGTTTAGCTACGTGAACGAAGCATGGCTTAATAAGTTGGGTTTTACGCCGGCCATGCTCATAGGTAAAAAAATCACATCGCTGTTAGAGACCAAAGACTCGTTAAAGCTGTCAGCGTATATTGAGTCTATTTTTGAAGGCGTTTTTAGTGCCAGTATAGAGCTGCAAGTAAAAAATAATGACGGCCTTACTAACTGGTTTGAAATGCGCTTGGCCTGCGACGATAGCGGCGGGTTTATTGGCTCGTTACACGACATTCAACGACATAAAGACTACCAATACTTACTCACCCAGCAACAAGAGTACGCTAAGCGACTTTCTTTAGTGGCAAGCCACACCAATAATTTAGTTATAATTACCGACCGATTTGGCAAAATAGAATGGGTTAATAAAAGCTTTGAAACGCTTACTAGTTATAAATGTGAAGAAGTCATCGGGCTTAGCCCTGGCAAACTGTTGCAAGGGCCTAAAACAAGCCTAGAGTCGCGCCAGTTAATGGCTAAAGCGATTAAAAATGCCGAGCCTTTTCAAATAGAAACCGTTAATTATGATAAAAATGAAAACGAATACTGGGTTGCTATTGATGCTACCCCTGTAAAAGATGATGACGGTAATGTTAAGCATTTTATAGCCATAGAAACCAACATTACCCAGCGTGTAAAAGCTGAACAAGCCATGGCTGAAATAGAATATAACTACCACTCTGTGGTCGATAACATCCCTGATATTGTATTGAGGTTAGATGCGCAGGGCGGGTTATTGTTTATGAACAAAGCATGGCAAGATTTTTTCCAAACAGACATAAATAAACACCTTGGCTTACCCATTGCTAATTTTGTAATGGGTGAGGATGTGGAAAAGCTAAACACAGCTCTTACAGGCTACAGTAGTGGCAACCGAGAAGTTAAACGTTTGGATATTAGGTTAACCAACGCGCTTAATGAGCCAAATTGGGTTGAAATGACCCTCACACCAATTACCTCATTTAATGGCACACACTTAACGTCTATAGCGGCGACCGTGGTTGATATTCAAGAACGTGTGATAGCTGAACAAATACTCTTAGATGCTAAGCACCAGGCTGAATCGTTGGCTGAGTCTAAAAGTCGCTTTATGGCCAATATAAGCCATGAAATACGCACACCTTTAAATGCAGTGATTGGCTGTGCAGATATCTTACACGACACGGGTCTCACAACAGATCAAAAACGTTACACCCAAATGATTAAAACAAGTTCAGATGCATTATTGAGTATTTTAGATGACGTGCTGACCTACTCACGCTTTGAAGCGCAAGCAATCTCAATAGATAATCAGCCATTTAGCCTCGATATTTGCTTAGAAGAGGCTATTGATATTGTAAGTGAAAGCGCCGTGCAAAAAGGCCTCGAACTTATTTTTGATCTGCACCCTGATGTTCCTGCGCAGGTGGTGGGCGATCATGGTCGTATAAGGCAAATTGCAATAAATTTACTCTCAAATGCCATTAAGTTTACTCAAAAGGGTTCACTTATAGTGACAGCACAGTGTGTTGAGTTTGAAAATAATAAATTTACGTTGCAGCTTAGCTTTAAAGATACAGGAATAGGGATTGCGCAAAACAAGCTCGAGAGTATGTTTAAGCCGTTTATACAATCGGATAACTCTATCACTCGGGAATATGGCGGCAGTGGCTTAGGTTTAGCCATATGTAAGCAAATATGTGATGCTGCAGGGGGCAGCATTACTGTTAACTCGCAGTTTGGTAAAGGGAGTGAGTTTATTGTGAATTACCCTTTATTAATAGATACAAGCGAGCAGGTGCAAAGAGAAGGCTTTTCTGCCAGAGCCAAAAAGCCCTATGTGTGTGTGATAAGTAAAAACTTGTCACTAAACAAGGCGGTAGAGCATATGCTTACTCGCCATTCGATAGATTTTTCACGCCTTGAAAACATCGAAAAGCTAGACAGTATCAATACGTCCGACGCTATTGTTACCATTAATAAAGCCGATTTAGACGCAGCGCAACAATTTTTAAAAAGTTACAAGAGCCTAAATAAACCGTGTTTATTACTCATAGACCTACTGGGTAAAAACCAAAAAACAGAGGCGCCGAGCTCTGGTATGTTGATGTTTAATGGGCCTTTTAAGCCTTCGCATTTACCCAGAGCGATTGCTGCGCTTGAGGAAGAGCTTTTTCATCTTGATATTATTTTTACTAATAAAAAAGAAACTACACTAAACACAACCACTATTAATGCTCAGCCATTCAAAGGTACGCACGTACTTGTGGTTGAAGACAATAAAAATAACCAAATTGTGATTCAGCAATTTTTAGAGCAGCAAGGGTGCTTAGTTAAAATAGCCAGTAATGGGCAAGAGGCGATTGAAAAAGTTAAAACGCAAACAATAGATTTAATATTTATGGATATTCAAATGCCAATTTTAGACGGTATTTCTGCCACTAAAAAAATCAGAGAGTTAGCTATTGTCACCCCTATTATAGCGTTAACAGCGAATGCGATTCATGGAGATAAAGAGCGTTTTATTAAAGCAGGAATGAATGACTATTTAGCTAAACCAATTATTAGCGAAAAACTCAATTTGCTCTTAAATCAATACTTACCAAAACTTAATGATGCTAAACACTCTAAGTTAGAGCGCATTAACGAAATTTGGTCGTTATTAAAGTAACAAGCAATGCAACCGTGCTTTTAGGTAAATAGTTATAGATGGCCTTAAGGTATTTGCGATTAAATTTTTAATTTGTTAAGTAAATAAACATAAATAGTGGGTTTAGCAAAAATTTAACCTCAAAAGGTTAAAGTTGACTGTTTTCTCAAAAAAGCGGTGGCGATTGAGTAATGCGTAGTCAATTACTTTTACTGCCTAAAAAGCCTTAATGTATTAAGCAAAACTGTAAATAATGCTTAAATACTAATCCTTTTTAATTGATTGGGTTGTGTAGGTTGGTTCTTAATGGTTATTTTTAAATTGGTTTGCATTTTGCAAATCAAAATGAAATTGAAATCTCATAATGCAAATATCCGCTCAGCTATTTTTTATTATCCCTATCAAGGTAATTCATTTACCCATTGATTTATAAGGACTTAAATTTTTCATCATCATTAAATTTATTTTGGCATGGCTTTCGCGATATAAACACCAAGTAGAGCGAAGTTATCATTGATATAAATTTGCTAAGTAGTTAAATAAATTTTAAGGGTGTCCATTATGCAAACTAATACTAAAGTTAAACAGCAACCAAAAAAATGTCTTTTGTTCTTACTCTAGAGTTGATGGTGCTGTCTATTATTGTTGTTGCAGCTGTTATTGTTGGTGCAACAGCACTGCGAGGCACCGTTACTATTGAACCTGTTAATAAAGGTAATACCGAGATGTTCACCAATAAATTTAGCAATAGTGATTTAGATAATGCCACTATTGAAAGCAACACATTAAACTACGCTCAAAACATAGATGAGCAATCTGCCCAATCAGGCACACAAGGTTTAAACAACTAAACAATACTTCTCCTTTAGTATTTATTTCGGCTGACTCTAAGCAATTAGGTCAGCCTTTTTATTTTTAAAGCCACTTTATACCCAAACCATCGCTTACTCCTGCTCCCACTTTAAATCAGCTTGCGTGTCAGTGTGATTTGCAAAATGCAAATATATATATCAATAATTTTAGACTAACAACCCGACTTTAACCAATTGAATTTTATATATTTATTTTTTGTTTTTGACGGCTCGTTTTGGTCTGTAATTTGCAATTTATGTAACAAGCTTACGGTGAGCCCTTATTTGTGGAGAAATTTATGAATGCTTTTAAAAGTTTAGAGCCTATCAATACGGTCAACATTGCACGCTGGCATGAACTTGAGCAAATTATGGCTCATGCAATGAAAAACCATTGTTTTAATATGGTGTACCAGCCGCTTGTATCTTTAACAAGTGGGCAATTAGTTGGCTTTGAATCATTAGTGCGCTGCGAATCTTCACGCTATGGTGTTGTTGGCCCAGATGAATTTATTCCGCATGTAGAACAGTCAGGTATGATTTTAGATTTAGGTGATTGGATTTTTAAGCAAACCCTAAGCGATTTAAGCCAAATGAGAAAAATAGGTATGAATGATATAACTATTTCATTGAATATTTCGCCGGTACAAATTATTGAAGGGGATGTGTTTTCTAAAGTAATGAGCTTACTTGACAAGTATCAAATAGACCCCGCAGCCATAAAAGTAGAATTAACAGAAACAGCATTAATAAAAAGTCCGCAGCGTATTGCTAAAACATTTGAGCATTTTCATAAAGAAGGGGTAAAAATTTGGCTAGACGATTTTGGAACGGGCTATGCATCTTTAGGCCTTTTAAGGCAGTTTAATATTGATGGGCTAAAAATAGATCGCAGCTTTATAAGTGGCATTACAACGAACAATGAAGACTTTACTCTGTGTAGTGCAATTATTGCTATGGCGCAAAGACTCGGGTTAGAAACCATTGCTGAGGGGATTGAACAGCGCGAGCAATTACAAATATTAGAGCAGCTAGGGTGTGATGTAGCACAAGGTTACTTACTCGGAAGACCATGTAGTTTAGCTAATAATACGGCGACATGGGTAAAAATGTACACTTAACTTAATGTTTAGATTTGCAAAATGCGAAAAACGACTTACTCTAAAAGTATAAAAGCTTTGTATCACAATAATAAATAAAGGCCTAATATGCCAATACCTGAAGAATATATTGATAACACCATCACTCAAGCTCATGTGCTAGCGCAATTAGAGCAAGATGTTGGCTCACTCACTTTAGTAAGGCTGGTAAACTTATTTATTAATGAATTAGAAGAAATGCGAGTTCGTCTTAAAAATGCAATTGATGAGCAAGGTGAAGATAATATTAAAGATATAATGCACGTACTTAAAAATTCTGCGGCGCTATATGGCGCATTAACTTTGGCAGCCCTTGCCAGTCAATTACATGATTACCCCCCGTCACCATTGATGAAAATATTCACGCTGCTCAGATCGTTCAACATAATCTAGAAAAAACCCACGCTGCATACCAAGTTATTGCTAATAATATTACTTAAAAGGCTCTGCCATGAACGATTCTCAAAAAAAATCACTGGTTTATATAGTAGAAGACAGCATTGCAAGCGGGGCTTTTTATGCGAGTCAATTAGAGCAAGCAGGGCACGAATGTAAACACTTTACCGATGGCTACTCTGCCTTGGTAGGTATAAAAGAGATGATGCCTGATGTCATTGTCCAAGATGTTTGTTTACCCGATATTAGTGGCTTAGAAGTGCTGCAGTTTGTTAAAAAGCAAGAAAAGCCCGCTAACGTAGTCATGATCACCTCAAATAGCTCTATTGATGTTGCAGTAGAGGCAATGCGTTTAGGTGGTTTTGATTTTTTAGAAAAACCGTTTTCAGGCCAGCGCTTAGTGAGCGCCGTAGATAGCGCGCTTTCGCAAAAAGCACCTCCTGCAGTTAAAATTCAAGAACAAAAAGCGCAAAACACTTCTGGGTTTATTGGTGAATCGTTAGCAATGCAAACGGTGTTTAGGCTTTTAGATAGTGCAGCGCGAAGCAAAGCATGTGTTTTTATTACAGGTGAGAGTGGCACAGGTAAAGAGGTGTGCGCGCAAACTTTGCACGACACTAGCCCACGAAGTGAAGGGCCATTTATTGCAATTAACTGTGCTGCTATTCCAGGAGAGTTATTTGAGTCAGAGTTTTTTGGCCATGTAAAAGGGGCCTTTAGCGGAGCGCTAAGTGACAGGAAAGGGGCTGTAGAAGTTGCAAACGGTGGTACTTTATTTTTAGATGAGCTGTGTGAAATGGAGCTCAACCTACAGGCTAAGTTATTGCGTTTTTTACAAACGGGTGCGTTTAATCGGGTAGGTAGTAGCGAGATTTTACACAGTAATGTAAGGCTAGTGTGTGCAACAAATAGAAGCCCTGTAGTCGAAGTTGCCGAAGGGCGTTTTAGAGAAGATTTATACTATAGGCTTAATGTTATTCCTGTAAAGTTACCTCCGCTACGCGAGCGAGCTGGCGATATAATGTTGCTTGCAAAGCAGATTTTAAAGCAAAAAAGTGAAAGTAACGCTAAGTTATTCCATCGCTTTTCAAAAGAAGTTGAAAACCTTTTTTGTAACTACGATTGGCCAGGTAATATCCGTGAGCTGCAAAATGTTATCGAAAATATCGTTGTTATCAACGAGGGTGACGTAGTTGAGTTAGATTTGTTGCCAAGCTCATTTGGTGTTAATTCTGCTATTCCAATCAAAAATACCAGCTCGTCTCAATCTGCAGAGCAAATACAAACTAACTCGCTTATGGGCGTACACGACATAGAGCCCCTTTGGCAGGTTGAAAAAAGGGCAATAGAGTCGGCAATAGCCGTATGCGATGATAACATTCCACTTGCTGCGGCCTATTTAGGCGTAAGCGCCTCGACTATTTACAGAAAAATAAAAGGTTGGAGTTAGCTTTACGTTTCTTACTCACATCTTCTTGGTGTTTATTCTGTGCTAATGCTACTTAAAAAGAGCAAGGTCCCTGTTTTATCTAACATTTTATTATTCTGCTTACAGCTTATAATTCTCCTAATCACATTAAACAAGGCTACTTAATAAAAGCGAGTCGCCTGTCATTTCGTTCTCAGTTACATTTTCATGGTTGAAATAAACAAAGATACCCTAAGCTCTATTACTACACCCTAAGTTTAATAGTAAAAGGAGATCACAATGAGTAACGTTAATTTACAGCCAGCGAGTGTAATGCAGCCTTTAGTGGTAAGCGATTTAGATAACAATGACGTGAATTTAGTTGACCGCGTAAGCGACAAACCTTGGAAAATGATAGTGGTGTACAGAGGCCAGCATTGCCCTAAATGTACCGAGCAACTCAACGAGCTTGCAACAATGCATGACGATTTTGCCAGCGCAGGTGTAGAAGTTGTAGCAGTAAGTGGCGATAGCGAAGAGCAGCTTAAAAAGCATCTTGAAAAAATAGACGTAAATTTCCCTCTTTATTACAATTTAACCATTGAGCAAATGACTGATTTAGGCTTATACATTAGTGAACCGCGCAGTGATGCTGAAACAGATCACCCTTTTGCTGAGCCTTGTATTATTGTTTTAAACGAAGACAACCAAGTACAGATGCTTGATAAATCAAATAGTCCATTTGTTCGCCCAAGCCTTAAGCAGGTGCTAGGCGGTATTAAATTTTCACGCGAAAACGACTACCCAATTCGCGGTACTTTTATTAAGTAAAGTGTATTGAGTAATTTGATGAATATACGAAAAGGGCACTTTTTTGTGCCCTTTTTTATTTTTTTCACTTTTTTTAATTTAATTACTTGAAAACTATTTTACTGCCCATAAATAGTTTAGTGAGGACGCCTGATGGGTCCCAAAAAAGACAGAAGTTATTGAAATTTATATTATTAATTTAATTGTGTTGTACTTGTTCAAAGGAAAAGTAACAACATTATATCGCTTAAATATGAGGATATTATTATGCGTACAGTAGACTTATCACCACTTTATCGTTCATTCATCGGCTTTGATCATTTAGCATCTTTAATGGATGCGGCAGCTCGTACAGACAAGCAGCCTAGCTTTCCTCCTTATAATATCGAAGCACTAGATAAAGACAAATACAGAATCACTATGGCCGTTGCTGGTTTTAGTGAAAATGAACTGACCATTGAGTCAGAGAACAACACTTTAAAAGTTGCAGGCACTAAACCAAACAAAGATGAAAATGAAGAGCGCAAGTTTATTCATCAAGGTATTGCTGAACGTAACTTTGAGCGTAAGTTTCAACTTGGGGATCATGTAAAAGTACTCGGTGCCGATTTAGCCAACGGTCTGCTTAGCATTGACCTGGAGCGCGAAATCCCAGAAGCACTTAAACCTCGTAAAATTGAAATTGGCGGTGGAAACCTAATCGAAGGTAAATAATCGCTAATAAACATTTTCCCTGATTGTAGCCGCCTCAACTGAGGCGGCTTTTTCGTTTTTATAACTCGTTTATATGCGTTAAATAATAATTTGCTTGGGCTAAGGTCTGCTGTTGAAGTTGGGGCGTTTGTTTATCCCAGTTTCTATAAACCATGCCAATGCGTGGGTTTTTTTCAAGTAATGCGCGGTGTTTATCCATAAATTGCCAATATAAGCTGTTGTAAGGACACGCCTTCTCACCTACTTTTTGCTTAACATCATAATGACAGTTTTTGCAGTAATCGCTCATTTTATTGATGTAATTACCACTGGCTGCATAGGGTTTAGTGGCGATAATAGCATCATCTGCAAATTGGCTCATGCCACGGGTGTTAGGCATTTCAACCCATTCAATGGCATCAATATAAACCCCTAAATACCACTGGTCGACTTCATTAGGGTCGATGCCTGTTAATAAGCAAAAATTACCAATGATCATTAATCTTTGAATATGATGAGCGTATGCGGTGTCTAAGCTCTGCGTTAATGCATGGCTTAAACAGTTCATTTTTACATTACCCTGCCAAAAGTACCCTGGTAACGACTGGTTGGCCTGTAATTGGTTTTTTTGTGCATAGTCGGGCATGTTTGTCCAATATATACAGCGAACATATTCACGCCAACCTAGGATTTGCCTAACAAAGCCCTCTACTTGAGAAATCGAAATTGTGTCGGGGTGAGCATTAAATTCGTCAATTACACGCCTAATAACGTACAGCGGGTGGATTAACTTGGCGTTTAAAGCAAATGATAAACGGCTATGGTACAAGCTGGCGTTATTTGTAACTTGGTCGGTCATTGCATCTTGAAACTGGCCGAAATTTTTTAGCAGGTGGGTACAAAAATATTCTAAACACGTTTTAGCTTGTTTGCGAGTGAGCGGCCACGGCAGCTGCTGAGGATTTATTTCACCAAAGTAATTTACGTTATGTTTTTTAAGTCTGCTAATGATAGAGCTTACATCGTTATTAAATAATTTTGGCGGGGGGATAGCGTTTAAATCTGCTTTTTTAAATTTGTTTCTGTTATTACTATCAAAGTTCCATTGACCTCCTTGCGGGCTACTCCCATCCATAAGAATAGTGTATTGCTTACGCATAGCGCGATAAAAGTGCTCCATAGTCACATGTTTGTTTTTTTCAAACCGCTCGTTAATACGCTCGAATGGCAGCATAAAATGCTCGGTGTCATAGGCTTTAACAAGAAGATCAGACTCTTTTTTAAATTTACTTAGCTGTGCTTTGAGGCGAAATTCATCAGGGTATTGATAATGTATTTCACTGCAACGATACTGTTTGGCTATGCGCGTGAGTAAATCAGGCAAGGTTTTGTCTTGGTGGGTATCATCAAGGGTGAGGTGCAGTGTGCTGTAATCCGCGCTTTGTAAAGCTGTAGCAAAACGCTCCATCGCATAAAAAAAAGCACATAACTTTTGCACATGGTGCTTAACGTAATTGGTTTCTTGTTTTAACTCGGCAATTAAATAAAGCGTATCAGGCTCTTTTTCTTTAAACCACGAATGCGAAGCATTAAGTTGATCACCTAAAATTAGGCGCAACACTTTATAATGAGCCATAAACCACCTAAATTTAGTTGTACGTAAAAAGCGACAACGTGGATCTAGGTAGTTTGCTCATACGTGCATAAAAGCTAAGGCGTGTGTTACTTAAAGCTTACTTGAGCGAAGTTGAGTGATTTTTTGCTCAAGCGAAATAACATTTGTTTTGTTAAACAAGGTTGTATTAGCAAAACTTTCAAAATAACGAAGCGCTTTTTGCCAAGCAAATTGTGTTTGTGCGGTGAATAAACGCCCTAAGTGCTCGTTTAAGGTATCGTAAAAGGCATCGCACAGTAGCGATATTTCTTTTGGCGTAACGCCCATCTTTTTTAAGTATTGCAAGTGAAAGGTTAAAAATGGGGCAACAGAAGATGGGTTATCTAAATGCCTAACTATACGTTCTAAAACACAATATAAAATATAACTTTTTTCGTTAAAATAAGCGGCACTTGGGTACTGCATTGTTATATTTGACTCTTCAAGCTTTGCATGAAAGCGCGCGGTAAACGCATGAAAGTTTGGCTTAACTATATGCAAACTTTTAATTAACTGTGGCTGATAAGTATTCATTAGCAATCTCATTAAATTTTGTAATTTTTATTTTTATCCACATCGGTGAGCTTTTAGTATAGTGCGTTGCTCAAATATCGCACGTAATCTAAACGTAAAAAGCACAAAATTGTATCAGTTTTATGAATTTTAGATATTTTATTTATGAATATACGGCTTTTTACGTACATATTAGTGACGTTACGATTACCATTTTAACGTCTGCATAATCATAGTACATACTGGTGAAGCTTAAAATGGGGGTTCACTGATTTTATCAAACTTATTAGTTATTATGGTTGCTAATTACCCCGTATATCCTTATAATAGCCGCCATTGTTTAGCGGTTGATTAACCACTAACAGCGATATTGAATTTTAGGTTTAATATCTATTGGCGCGGGATGGAGCAGCCTGGTAGCTCGTCGGGCTCATAACCCGAAGGTCGTCGGTTCAAATCCGGCTCCCGCAACCAATTTTTATAGTAGGTATATCCTTACTAATTCTATATCGCGCATTCTAAGTAATGCGCGTTTTGCGTTTAAGCTAATGTAGTTTAATTTGGTCAGTGTAATGACCCGCAGCCAAGCTTGGCCTGAGGCCACACAGTTTTATGCTTTATTGGTGTGACGCCCCGCTTGGTTCGGGGCGTTGTTGTATCTGCACCATTGATTTATGGCTTTGTCATTAAATCAAAACTTAAACTCAGTATTTTAGGGCTATAAGCCCTTTTTTTGTTTGTATGGAGGATTTTCGTGACAAAACTTGAGCAAGATTTATTAACCATGCTTACGCCTGCAGTAGAAATGTTAGGCTTTGAATTACATGGTCTTGAGTTTGTACAAGCAGGCCGCCATTCTACCTTAAGGGTTTATATTGACCATGAGGATGGAATATCTGTTGATAATTGTGCGGATGCGAGTCGCCAAATTAGTGCGATTTTAGACGTCGAAGACCCAATTACAAACGAATATGATTTGGAAGTATCGTCTCCTGGTGTTGATCGTCCATTATTCAAACAAGATCACTACGAGAAGGCGCAAGGAGAGGAAGTACGCGTGCGTACTAAGCTTCCACAAGACGGTCGCCGTAATTTTAAAGGCGACTTAGTAGCAGTTAGCAGTGATATGATCACACTTAAAAGCGATGGCGAAGAGCACTTAATCATGCTTAGCAATATCGAACGTGCGAACATCATCGCAAAGTTTTAATTCGAGTGCGAAGGAATAGGGCAAGCGAGGCATTACCCATGGCAAAAGAGATATTATTGGTTGCTGAAGCCGTTTCCAATGAGAAAGCGGTTCCAAA
>Ga0208571_1000455_pt1 | contig 14982 bp, 15 predicted proteins | sample DeeseametaMP0103_FD_184223 | JGI IMG/M metagenome (GOLD analysis project Ga0208571, IMG submission 184223) | Marine microbial communities from the Deep Atlantic Ocean - MP0103 (SPAdes) | ecosystem: Environmental > Aquatic > Marine > Oceanic | place: Atlantic Ocean | collected 2010-12-22
CTATTATAAACAGCTTCACATTCTTTCTGGACATAAGGAAAAGCGTTCGATCTTTTATAACTATATTTTTCCTGCATTCCAGTTTCAGCAAACCATTTTGGACGCTCCCAACCAAATTTATCAATATAAATAGCACCTTGATCTTTCAATTTTTTATAAATCGGTGTTTTTTTGATGGGTCTACCAGCGTCTAAATCTTCGTTTGGTAAAGGGGTAACATACATCCTTTTATATTCATCAGTCGATTTTGCTACCGCATAATCTTTATGTGCCCAACTTAAATATCTTCGAGGATCAAACTCCAACATATTGATATCTGCATCTCCATAAGTCATCCATTGCGCCATATATTTCCCCGCTCCTCCTCCTTGAGCAATTCCGACGCTTGCTGCACAAAACATCCAAAAATTTTTTAATCCGGGAGCAGGTCCAGCAAGAAAGTTCCCATCGGGAGTATGCGTAATAGGTCCACAAATCATTTTTTTAATCCCAACATCACGAAATTGGGGTATTCTATCCATGCCCTTTTTTAAATGCTCTTCAAGCCTATCTAGTTCAGGCTCTAATAATTCCATATTGAATTTCCAGTCCATGCCATCTAAGGCCCAGCATTTTGCATCTTTTTCATAAATTCCAATTAATAAACCTTTGCCTTCTTGACGTAAGTAACATGAGGAGTGTGGATCTCTTACAACAGGCAATTCTCTTTTAAGATTTTTTATTGCAGAATGTTCTTCTGTAACTAAATAATGGTGGATCATATTAATGCTAGGTATATTTTTAAGCCCAACCATATGTCCTACTTCCGGACAATAACTACCTGCCGCATTAACAACGTGTTCGCAAATAATATTACCTTTTTCTGTTATCAACTCCCATTCTCCAGAAGGACGAGACTTAATATCGATCACTCTATTATGTCGGTATATTTTAGCTCCTCCATTTCTCGCTCCTATTGCCATTGCATTGGTGGTACTAGACGGATCAGTGTGTCCATCTTCAAGAGTATGTAGGGCTCCAATAATACCGTCTAATTTTATAAAGGGATGTATATTTGTAATCTCTTGAGTTGAAATAATTTTAGCGGGACTTCCCACATTATCTAAAATTCCCTTAACATAATAAAACCAATCCAGATCTTCTTGCTGATAGGCTAAACGTAAACTGCCACAACCATGCCAACCTGTCGATTGCCCTGTTTCTTGTTCTAATTTTTTATAAAGCTCAGTAGAATGATAATGTACTTTCGCTAGATTATAGCTGCCAACAAAATGGGGACATTGTCCAGCTGCATGCCAGGTAGAACCCGACGTTAGCTCACCTTTTTCGAGTAAAACTATATCTTTCCACCCTTCTTTTGTTAGATGATATAATAGGCTGACTCCAAAAATTCCACCACCTATTATGGCAACCTTTGCATGTGAAGTGATGTTTGTATCTGAAGTTTTATTTTGTTTCATCTATGTCTTTTCCCTCTAAGAAAAATCTATTTTAATGGTAATAAACATTTTTGATCAAGTAAACCTAATAGATAAAATTCTAATACAATATAGACTGCAAAAAAGAAAATTATAAGCTAAAATAATCTCTAAATAAATTTGGTAAAAATGAAAAAAGTTAAATTTACTCAAATGAAAGATGGTACAAAAGAAGATTATCTTCTTTTGGAAAAACACGAAAAAAAATTTATAGAGGGTACTGCTGATAGAATATTAAAATTCATAAATGGGTTAAATGCTACCCTAGAAGGTTATCAAGTATCGCGACTAGAACACTCATTACAAACTGCTACGCGAGCTTTGAATGATAAGGCAGACGATGAAATGATCGTAGCCGCTCTGCTACACGATATTGGAGATGAATTTGCACCACTAAACCACTCAGAATATGCTGCGGCAGTACTAAGACCTTATGTAACTGAAAAAATACATTGGATCGTAGAAAAACATGGAATTTTTCAATTGTATTATTATGCCCATCATCTCGGCGGCAATAAAAATGAAAAGGAAAAATATAAAGGTCACAAGTATTATCAAGCGACTATTGATTTTTGTGAAAAGTGGGATCAAAAATCATTCGATCCAAATTACGATACCCTACCCTTAGAAAAATTTAAACCTTACGTAAGAAAAATATTTAGCAGAACACCCTATTCGCAGTAAAATTTTTCATTAATTCTTATTGAGTTGGAATAATTATTCTATCTACCAATTTAGTTAATAAAAACCCTCCTAGCATAGATAATACAAAAAACACTGAATAAGTATTTAATAATGCAAGAGATGATATTGCTGGACCCGGACAAAATCCGACCATCCCCCATCCAATGCCAAACGTACCAGAACCTATAATTAAATTTTTATCAATAGATTTTCGAGTCGGAATAGCGAAATTGTCAGCAAATAAAGGTTTGTTTTTATTTCTAAATAAAAAAAATACTGGAGCACTTACAATAATTGCACCCATCATCACAAAAATTAAGGAAGGGTCCCATTGACCAAATAAATCTAGAAATCCTAGAACCTTTTCTGGATTGATCATGTTAGAAACGGATAAACCAACACCAAATATTATTCCACTGATAAAAGAGATAATTTTAGACATCATTGTTTTTTATCCAATCAACTTAACTGTTATTATTGCTGTAATCATAAAAATGATCGTTGCTATAATAGATCTTGGTGACAAAAGACTAATACCACAAATCCCATGACCACTTGTGCAACCTCTTCCAATTTTTGTTCCTATGCCAACTAAAAAGCCAGCACTAATAATTATTGGTAGCGACGACGTTATTAAAAAAGGAATGTTAATTTTTGTAAAAAATGCATAAAAAATGGGTCCTAAAACTAACCCGACAATAAATAAAAAGTTATCAGTTCTGTTTTGTTTTGAAACAAGAGTATCATTTACAATGCCGCTTACGCCTGCTAATCGACCGTTTCCAATAAAAAATATTATTACAGCCAAACCAATTATTATTCCCCCGAAAAAAGCAGATTGCGGTGTAAAATTTACAATATTCATATTAATTTCTCTTTATATAGTACTTAATGCCTGATCTAAATCATTTTTGATATCTTCAAAATCTTCTAAACCGACGGAAAGTCTAACTAAATTATCATGAATATTTTGATTGTTTCTTTCTTCATCAGTTAAAACTCTGTGTGTTGTGGTTGCTGGATGAATGGCTAAAGATTTTGTATCTCCCAAATTATTACAAATATCAATCATTTTTAGATTATTTAAAAAATTAAATGCTTTTTTTTTATCCTCTTTAATATAAAAACTTAAAACATTCCCTCCCATCTTCTGCTGTTTTTTTGCGAGCTCATATTGTGCATGATTTTTATTAAAGGGATAATTAACTGACTTAATCTTGTTGTGTTCAGACAAAAATTCTACCACTTTTTCAGTATTTTTTGATTGCTCAATTACTCTTAAATGAATGGTTTCTAGTCCTTTTGACAAAACCCAAGCATTGAATGGGCTAATACAAGGTCCTGTATGTCTTAGAAAAGGTTTTAAAATTTCTTCTCTAAACTTTGCTGAACACAAAATTGCACCACCCATGGTTCTTCCTTGACCATCTATATGTTTGGTGCCAGAATAAACTATAATATCTGCTCCAAATTTCGATGGACTTTGCAAAACAGGTGACACCAAGATATTATCGACAATAACTTTAATATTATGTTTTTTTGCTAATTTGCATACAGCATCCATATCAACTAGTTCTAAACAAGGATTGGATGGAGTTTCAAAAAAGAAAATTTTTGTATTTGATTTTATCTCTTTTTTCCAACTTTCTATATTTTTACCATCAACAAAAGATACTGTTATTCCGTATCTTGTTATTATATTTTTTATAACTTCTCTACATGAGCCAAATAGAGCAGTCGCTGATACAACATGGTCTCCGGCTTGTAGTTGACACATAAAAGAAGCAAAAACTGCAGCCATTCCGCTTGCTGTAGCAAAACAACTTTCTGCACCATCTATTATTGCCATCCTTTTTTCAAATGTATCGATTGTTGGATTGGCATATCGAGTGTACTGAAATCCTGTTTCATCTCCTTTAAAAATTGCTTCTGCTTGTTCTGCACTTTCATAGACAAATCCCGAAGTCAAAAAGAGGCTTTCTGATTGTTCTCTAAAGTGCGTTTTATTTAAAGCCCCACGAATTAATTTAGAATTTTTACCTTTTAAATCTCTTGTTAACATGGCAAATCACTTTTTTTCCAACCAACATTTTCTTGATTGCCTTCAAAACCGTCAGAAATATTCACACATGTATAATTTTCTTTAGTTAAAAGCTCTGCAGCGAATTGGGATCTTGCTCCTGAACGACAAGTAATTAGAATGTTTTTATCTTGATTAATTTTTAAATTTTTAAATTCCTGTATAAAATTTTCATTGAAAATTCTCTCATCACCAAATTGTATTGACAAAAAATAGGTTTTTAATCCTATTTTCTCTCCATCCGGTTTACCAATCGTGTCCCATTCTTCTTTTGTCCTTACATCTAGTAATACACTATTAGGTTTTGTTATGAGATAATCTTTAATATCTTTTGATGCTAGTTGTTTTATCATAATTTTTTTTGAGCCCTTCAATAAATTTAATATAATTAAGCTTTATTCCTATAAGCTTTCATATGTTTAGGAATTCTTTTGTTCGTACCATACATGAAATGATTGGATATGTTTTCTCTATATTTGCTTGCGGGAACTGTAAGTCCAACTGCTTCTGCGACTTCCCTAATAAGCATCGGATTTGCACCACAGCAAATACCCAAATAATTCACTCCAAGTTTAAAAGCTTCCTTTGCAAATTTCCTTATTTCATATCTGTTGCATTGCAAAGGATCTAAAGCAGTTGGAAATGTTCTGCCATGAGGAGCATGACTTTTGCATCCATTCTTGTCTGGCAAATTAAAAAATGTTGAATGTTTTTTAGTTGTACGAAGAGGAACCGGTAAAGCACCAACGTGACATTTAACTGCTTTTCTAATTTTTCTTAAGAAAGGCATCGTAGTCTCAGGACCTCTGAAGCAGTTTAGTCCTACAACTTCAGCGCCCAATTGTTCTAATTCTTTACAAGTATCTAAAACGGAAACACCATCTCTCATTATGTTTTCAGCCATCGGAGAAATAGTAAGCACACAGGGTAGACCCGTTTTTTTCATTACCTCTAAAGCCTTATAAGCTTCTTGAGCATAATAAAAAGTTTCTCCGATCAGCATATCCGCACCTTCTTCGACAGCCCACCCAACCATTTCAGTAAACATTTTTTCAACTTCTAAATGTGATTTTGAATCATCCTTATTCCAGATATGGGTACCTGAAATATTTCCGGCCATTAAATTGGGTTCAGTTCCCTTAATTGGATTTGTGGCAATTTTTTTTGCAATTTTTAATGCTGCTCTGTTTAAAGACTCTAATAATTTCTCTTTACCTATAACACGCATTTTTTCACGGTGACCATTATAAGTAAAAGCTTGGACAATATCAGAGCCCGCATGTTGAAAGTCTTTATGTAAGCTTTCTAAAGCTTCTGGATGATCTAAAGAAACCATCGGAACAAACTCTCCGGAAGCCATATAACCCCTTTTTTCAATTTCAAAAAGAAATCCCTCTGCGCAAATTACAGGTCCAGAATTTAGTCGTTCTAATAAGCTTCTTTTCTTTTCTTTGCTTTTATACTTTTCCATATCTCATTGCTTTTAAGGGGAGTAATGAGCAATAAAAAGATCTATAAATAACTCTCGTTAAGAGAGGAAGCATAAACTTAATACTAACTGAGCAATTATTTACTTGATATTTCATTTTGCTCATTTTCTCCTTTTTAGTGCTTCGACTAAATGTCGGGTGCACAATATGGTTAAACACCCGGTTTTTTGATGAAAAAGATTTCCAAAAAAAAACCACCGACTAAAGCGGTGGTCAAGAAAAATCGCTTTAGCAGGAATTTTTAAAGCGCCCGCAATCTGATTCAACTCGGCGCTATGTAAAATATTAACTAATGCTATATATATTGTCAAATACAATCTAATTTATTTAAGGAGTTCTATTTGGAAAATTTACTGAAAAATGAGAAGAGTCCCTACCTCAAGCAGCACGAAAACAATCCTGTTCATTGGTATCCTTGGAGCAAAAAAGCCTTAAATAAAGCTAAAGAACTAAAAAAACCAATTTTTTTAAGTGTAGGCTATGCCAGTTGTCACTGGTGTCATGTCATGGCTCATGAAAGTTTTGAAGATCAAAGTACCGCTTCTATAATGAATGAAAAATTCATCAATATAAAAGTCGATCGTGAGGAAAGGCCCGACTTAGATTACGTATTTCAAAAAAGTTTAGCTCTTTTAACTGAAACTCAAGGCGGTTGGCCATTATCGATGTTTTTAGATGAAAATGGAGTTCCTTTTTCTGGCGGAACTTACTTCCCAACTAAAGAAATTTATGGAAGGCCCTCTTTTATTAATATTCTTAATCAGGTGTCAGAATTTTATGGAAAAAATAGAGAAAAAGTCATCCAACAAGCACTTGGAATAAAAAACGTTTTCCAACAGATTCAAAAAAAATCTTCTGTTATTAGTCAAAGTTTAACTCCACATCTTGAGACCTTAACCAATTATATTGACTATGAATGGGGAGGATTTAAAGGCAGTCCAAAATTTCCCCAATTCTATGTTTTTGAAAGTTTTTTACATTTTTATAAAAAAACAAAAAACAAAAAATTCTATGATGCTGTAAAAATTTTACTTCAGAATGTTTGCGCGAGAGGATTATACGATCACTTGTTAGGAGGAATCGCACGTTACTCGACGGATGATAAATGGATCGCTCCTCATTTTGAAAAAATGCTCTACGACAACATTATGTTTGTAAATTTATTAGGCCAATTTTACCTTGAAGAACCTAACGACTATTATAAAAATAAACTTATTCAAACTGTAGAATTTATTAATCAGTCTTTTAAAAATAAAGATAATCTTTCGGGTTCTGCTTACGATGCTGATAGCGAAGGTATTGAAGGAAAATATTATGTTTGGGAAGGCAAAGAATTAAAAAGCGTACTTGGAAAAGATTACGATTTTTTTGGTAAATTTTACGACATTTCGGAAAATGGTAACTGGGAAGGAAAAAATATCCTTATTGAAAAAAATGCCGAAATATTGAAAGAAGACAAAGAAAAGCTAGTTTCTATAAAAAATAAATTATTATCCATAAGAGAAAAACGACCAAAACCATTTTTCGATGATAAAACGCAAATTGATTTAAATGCCTATTGGATTAGCACTTTAATTTTTGCTGCGGAAGTAATCGATAAAGAGGAGTGGAGAAAACTGGCTCTGTCAAATTATAAAGTTTTAAAAAGCCTGCTAGGCGGCGAAGTCTTCCATTGTTACAAAGATAAAGAGGGAATTAAAGTATTTCTTGAAGACTATACCTATTTCTCCCAACTAATGATCAATCTCTATGAAGTAACTGGAGATATTAATTATTTAAGTGACGCTAAAGATGCAATGCAAAAAACTTGGGATTTATTTTATGATAAAAACAATAAAATTCTTCAAAAAAACCCTGTCGAACAAAATGATCTTTTTGTTGCACCTGTAGATATTAGTGATCACAATATACCCAACGGGAATAGTGTTTTTTTAATAAATTGTAAAAAACTTGAAGCCATTACCACAGAAAATAAATGGCAAAATATGGGAAAAGAACTGATGAGTAGTTTGCATTCTTTTTTAAATTTACATGCTTCACAAATGGTCAGTTACATAAAAAATATAGATATATGTGAAGAACTAACAACTTTTACTTTTTTTGGAAACATTGACAAATTTAAAGATTTGCATCAATACGTAAAAAAACGTTATCTCAAATCATCCTCTTTAATTTACAAAGAAGATCGGAAAGAAAATTATTTAGTGGTGTGCAAAAACCAAACCTGTTCAAATAAAATTAAGGATATTGATAGTCTTAAATTAGTTGTAAAAAACTATGCCATATAGTGATCAGAAAAAAGGAATGCTTCTTGCATTTACTGCCATTATATTCATTACTCCAGATTCTCTGTTTATTCGATTAGCTAGTCTTGAATCTTGGAATTTGATTTTTTATAGAGGGTTTATTCCCTTTGTTGTAGTTTTTGTTGGTCTTCTAATTATATATAAAAACAAATTAGTTACCGAACTAATAAATAATGGTTGGCGTGGTATTGCTTACGCTGGAACATTTACCATAACAAATATTATGTTTGTTATTTCAATTGAAAACACCAATGTTGCAAATACTCTGATTATGCTTGCTTTAGCTCCTATGCTGTCCGCGATAATTAGTCTTATTTTTTTAAAAGAAAACCCTGATCAAAAAACATGGATAGCCATAATAATTACTACGTTAGCGGTAATTTTCATTTTTTATAATGCGTTAGATGTCGGGGATTTTTTAGGAAATTTTTTAGGTTTAGTTTGCGCAACAGGACTAGCCGTTGGGGCTGTGATCATCAGATCTGCAAAAAAAATTAGCTTGGTCCCCTCAGCAATGGTGGGCAAATTGATGGTTGCATTAATCGCACTATTATTCGTAGACAATTTAAAATTAGAAGGAAACGACCTAACTATTATCCCGCTTATGTGCGTTATGTGCGTTGCAATACCATTTGTCCTGATTACCCTGGCTCCGAGGTACATTACCGCAGCCGAGGTGAACCTTTTCTTTTTACTTGAAACCATATTGGGTCCACTTTGGGTTTGGTTGGTCATTCGCGAGCAACCCAGCATGGCAACGATCATTGGAGGAATAGTGATCATTTCCACAATCGCTGTTCACTCTTTCTTAGCTTTAAAAAAAACATAATCTTTTTCATTATCTCTTTGCAATTCTTTTAAAAAAGAATATCTACACCTAATCATGACCAAAATTATAAAAAATTCATGGGCGTTATTTACCGGAATCGGAATCTTGATGATTGCCCATGGCCTACAAGGAAACTTGATGGGAGTCAGGTCCGTAATCGAAGAATTTAATTTTTTAGCTACGGGTACGATGATGTCAGGATATTACGTAGGATATTTTTTTGGTTCCCATATAACTCCAAAACTGGTTTTAAGAGTAGGTCATATCAGAGTTTTTGCAGCTTTTGCATCCATGGCATCCTTAAGTATTTTAATTATCTCTGCATATGTAAATCCTATTGTATGGACTTTTGCGAGATTTATAACAGGAATGTCTATTGTAAGTTGTTTTATTGTTGCCGAAAGCTGGCTCAATGATCGAGCCAACAATAGAACGCGAGGCAAACTATTATCTCTTTACATGTTCATAACCTACATAGGTTTAGCAATTGGAATGCTTTTATTAAATTTTGATAGTCCAGAAAACTATAAACCTTTTATTTTAGTGTCGATCTTATTATCAATTGCATTGGTGCCCATCCTGCTTACCAAACGTAAGGCACCTAAATTCAAAAAGATAGGCACTTTGAAATTGAAAGAACTTTATAAAATTTCACCTCTGGGCGTTGTAAGCTCTTTTTGCACGGGTATAATTCATTCAGCATTATTTACATTAACTGCAGTTTATGCGGCCACAATGAACTTTAGTATTTTTGAAATTTCTTTATTATTATTTTTGATTACTATTGCGGGGGCTTTATCCCAATGGCCCATAGGTTATCTTTCTGATCGATTTGATCGAAGAATCATTATCGTTTTATGTACTATAGTAGGTGCCGTTTTTTGCGTTTTATTAGTTATTGTATCAGGAGATACGTTGCAACTCATGTTTTTGGCCACAGAATGGGGAACGAACAAGTTAATATTTTTTATTTGTGCAACAGTCTATGCTGGTGCATCGCTTTCTTTGTACCCACTTAATATTGCGCACACAAACGATTTTGTTCCAAAAGAAAAATTCGTTGCTGCTGGAGGTGGTTTAACCTTCGTTTTTGGGCTAGGAGCAATAGGTGGACCGATAGTTTGTTCTATTTTTATGAACGAATTTGGACCCAATAGTTTCTTTATTTTTCTACTCATTTTTCATGTTATTATTGCTATATTTGCTCTTTATAGGATTACTAGAAGAAGTACCGAAGATAATCCTGATTCAACATTTACACCGCTACCAAAAAATATTACTCCATTAGGTATGGAACTTGATCCAGATACTGGAATAGATTTATCAACTGCTAAAAAGAAATGAATAAGGAAAATGCGTCGAAGCTTTGGAAAATCATACAGGAAGCTGGCGATTATTTAAAAGGACAGTTACCCGATCATCCCAATCATCCTAAGGGCAGAAATCCTTATGCGCATGTAGCAATTTGTGTGAAGTCAAAGTTTCAAAAAAGTTATAAGGATATTGAAGATGAAAAATTTCAGGAAGTTCTTGACTACATTGAATTCTTAAAAAAAAATCCTAGTTAACTATTTCTTATTTTTAAAATTAGACTATAAGAACTGTAAATAATGAAAAATAATATTAGAAACATAGCTATAGTTGCACACGTAGACCATGGAAAAACTACGTTAATAGATTCTATTATGAAACAAAGTGGATTATGGCGTGACAATCAAAAAATTGAAGAGAGAGTTATGGATAGTGGTGACCTTGAAAAAGAGCGAGGGATAACTATCCTTGCAAAACCTGCCTCTATAAAATGGAAAGAAACTAGAATTAATATTATTGACACTCCTGGACACTCAGATTTTTCTAGTGAAGTAGAAAGAGTTCTTGATATGGCCGATGGAGTAATACTTCTGACGGATGCAGCTGAAGGATGTCTTCCAGGTACAAACTTTGTAATGAAAAAAGCTTTAGCTCAAGGACTTAAACCAATAGTGATAATTAATAAAATTGATAGAAAAGATGCTAGACCAAAAGAAGTCATTGATGAAGTTTTTGATTTATTTGTTGCGTTAGGAGCAACTGACGAGCAACTAGATTTTCCAATTCTTTATGCGTCTGGACGTGATGGTTGGGCAGTAAAAGAATTAGAACAACCAAAAGAAAACTTACACGCTTTATTAGATTTAATATTAGAGCACGTGCCTGCTCCAAAAGTAGAAGCAAATAAACCTTTTGCTATGTTAGTTACCCTTTTATATGCAGATAATTTCTTGGGCAGATGTTTGGTGGGTCGTGTTGGACAAGGTAGCACTCGTATAAATGAAAATGTAAAAGCAATTAATTTAGCTGGCAAAAAAGTTGACGCAGGCAGACTCACTAAACTTTTAAGATTTGAAGGGACTAAAAAAATTCCAGTTGAAGAAGTCGTGGCTGGAGATATTGTAATTATTGCCGGACTAACCAAAGCTACTGTTTCAGATACTATTTGTGATCTTTCGGTTGAAAAACCTTTGCCAAGTACACCAATCGATCCTCCCACCATGTCAATTAGCATAAGTGTAAATTCCTCGCCGCTTGCGGGAATAGATGGAACAAAATTAACTTCTACAAAAATTCGAGAGCGCTTATTGGTAGAAGATGAAAATAATGTTGGAATAACTTTTTCAGAAAATGAAAATAAAGATTATTTTGAAATTAGCGGACGTGGTGAACTACAATTAGGAGTATTAGTAGAAACTATGAGGAGAGAAGGTTTTGAACTTACAGTTTCTCGCCCTCGTGTTATTTTTAAAACAGATGCTAATGGAAATAAAACCGAACCAATGGAAGAAGTAACAATAGATTTAAATGCAGAATTTTCTTCAAAAATTATAGACAGCATGAACAAACGTAAAGCTGAAATGATTAATATGATTGACGCGGGCGCTGGAAAAAATCGCTTAATTTTTCATGCTCCATCCCGTGGTTTGATTGGCTACCAGTCAAGATTTATGACGCAAACACGTGGTACTGGGGTAATGAATAGAACCTTTCATTCCTACGGGCCATTTAAACCTGGAATTACAGGAAGAATAAATGGTGCGTTGATTTCTATGAAAGCTGGACCAGCTATTGCTTTCGCAATATTTAACTTACAGGAACGTGGTGAAATTTTTATTGAACATAATACAGAAGTTTATCAAGGAATGATTTGTGGAGAACATAGCAGAGAAAATGATTTAGAAGTGAACTTTTTAAAGGGAAAAAAATTAACTAATATGAGAGCGTCAGGCTCTGATGAAAATGTAGTTTTAACACCTCCTCGCCAAATGAGTCTTGAAGAAAAAATGGCTTACATTAATGATGATGAGGTTTTAGAAGTTACACCTAAACATTTAAGACTTCGTAAAAAATACTTGGATCATCACGAAAGAAAAAGAATATCCAAAAATAACTTCCAAAATGTTTAAAAAAAAATAATTTCATTATTATCTTGTGAAATTATTAACAATATTTAGACTAATTAAAAATATTCCAAAAACTTCTTGGAGCTCAAAAAAACCATTAAATATTAAACCAAAAATAAAAACTTTATTATTTTTAATATTCGGTTTATTTTTATTTGGTCTTGGTGAAACTCTTTTGCTCGCATCAGGCGCTGGGGTAAGTCCATGGACTGTTTTAGCTGAAGGAATATCGATTTACTCTTCATATTCCGTTGGCTGGTCTACTTTTTGGATGAGCTTAGCTGTTTTGCTGCTTTGGATACCTTTAAAACAAAAACCTGGTATTGGTACAATGTTAAACGTAATAATTATCGCATTAGTTTTCGACTATACACTTCCATATCTACCTAATCCTGAGAATTATGGATTTAAAGTATTACAAGTCATAATTGGAGTTTTAATAACGGGTTTAGGTAGTGGTTTTTATTTAATTTCCAATCTGGGTCCGGGACCAAGAGATGGGTTAATGACTGGGGTTCAAAGAATAACCGGAAAACCAATAGCATTAGTAAGGTCCACAATAGAAGTAATCGTAGTTTTTTTTGGATGGAAGTTAGGTGGTACGGTGGGATTGGGTACAATTATATTTGCCTTAGGTATTGGTCCAACTGTTGCTGCTGGTATTTATTTTGTAAGTAAAAATTTTAAGTAAAACTATGTTTATTTTCTAGTTTAATCCAATAAAGCGCCTATTTCTTTGAGTAAAAAAGCTGTAATAAAAAATTGCAAAAGTAATGATAAATCCTCCAATGATTGTATTGGCAGATGGAATTTCGTTAATTCCAAAAATAGGTAACCAAACCCAAAAAATACCTCCGATAACCTCGGTCAAAGATAACAAAGTAAGTTCAGCTGCAGGTAAATTTTTGGATCCAATAGAGTAAAGTATTAAGCCCGATACAACCAATAATCCATGTAAAGCAGACAAAGATGAATTTCTAAATGTTGTAAAAAAATTAGCATCAGTGAAAATCAAAACAAAAAAAGAAAAAACTGCACAGAATAATCCAGCGATAGCAACTGTGGTAAATGTTGGCGTTTCTTTTCTCCATCTTAAAGAAACAGAAAAAATTGAAAAACCTAGCGCTGATAAAAGTCCAAATACTAAACCAAATAAAGTTCCTATTTTATTACTATTGAGAGCCATTAAAACAATTCCGATTGCTGCAATAACTATCGAAATTAATGTGGTTGATGAAACTTTTTCCTTAAGAAAAATATAACCTAGAATAGCTGTTATAAAAGGCATTGCAGCTAGCATCAAAAGTGTAACCGCTGCAGAAGTATGAGTAATTGACCATATGAAAGTCATCATGGCGGTGCCCAAACTAATTCCTCCAATAATTCCTGATAATCCAATTTTTTTATAATTCTGAATAAATGATTTTCCTTCTTTAATGAACAAATAAATATTAAGAAGTAAGAAAATAGTAGAACCTCTAAAAAAAAGATACTGCCAAGGAACTAGATGTGCATCTTTAATGAATCGCACTGCTAAGGCTCCAAAAGACCAGAATATTCCAGCTATTAAAACAATCAAGATAGCCGAATTTACATTGTCCTTTTCTATACTCATTTTATTTTTTCTTGAGGTCTTAATGAATGTCCAGGAAGCCACTCTTCTTTTCCTCCAGTATAGTGTTCTTTTTTCCATATTGGAGATTGGTGTTTTACTTCTTCAAGGATATATCTGCAAATTTTAAATGCTTCATCTCTGTGTCCAGCCCCAACTGCTATAAGGATACTTATTTCACCTACGGGCACATAACCTTTGGCGTGTTCTAAAAAAATCTTAGCATTCTTATCAAATTTATTTTTGGCATCATTACAGATTGACTGAAAAGATTTTATAACTGCTTGATCATGAGCATCATAGGTAACACCTGTTACTTTTTTTCCATCATTTTCATTTCTTACCCTTCCGACAAAAATAGATTCTGCTCCATTTTTATCTGAATAGATAAATCTTTTTGCTTTTTCCGAAGAAATTTTTTGTTCTTCTATTTTGACCAGCGCAGTATGAAGACTCATTAACCGCCGCCGATAGGAGGTATAATTGAAATTAATTCTTTATCTTTCAGTTTATAATTATCATTTATAACTTCATTGTTTTTACTGAAAAAAGCTGCACTTTTTGGCAAATTACCTAAATTACTTTTTGAATATTTATTAGATATTATTTTACTAAGACTGTTTCTAAGCTGTTCTATATTTGAATTTTCGGGCAATTCAATAAGCAATGTTTCCTTATCGCTTAACAGCTTTGAAGATCCATAAAGTTTTAGCTGAATTTCCATAAAATCAATATCAACCACCAGTAACGTTCATATGTCGAGGAACAAATTTTTCATCTTGTTTCCGCTCAATAACAAAATCATGCCCTTTGGGTTTTCTTGAAATGGCTTCGTATATTGCATTTTTCAAAAGTTGATTGTTTTCGCTCTTTCTCAACGGCGTTTTCAAATCTGCTTTATCTTGTTGTCCCAAACACATGTACATAACCCCCGTACAAGTAATTCTCACTCGATTACACAACTCACAAAAATTATGTGTATGGGGTGTAATAAAACCGATTTTTTGATCCGTTTCATGACAATGCACGTATCTTGCTGGGCCTCCAGTTCTTAGAGGATCATCTG
>Ga0208571_1000467_pt1 | contig 14789 bp, 16 predicted proteins | sample DeeseametaMP0103_FD_184223 | JGI IMG/M metagenome (GOLD analysis project Ga0208571, IMG submission 184223) | Marine microbial communities from the Deep Atlantic Ocean - MP0103 (SPAdes) | ecosystem: Environmental > Aquatic > Marine > Oceanic | place: Atlantic Ocean | collected 2010-12-22
AGTCTTTCATCAAGTGAGGGTGTGGGTAAGACGACAGACCATCGCCAGCACACTCTTGACGGAAGTTGTTTAACTGTTCTTCAGTTAAGTTGCCTTCCATATATGAGCGCGCATAAATACCTGGAGAAATATGGCCCTGAGCGAAAATAAAGTCGCCGCCTTGGTTCTCGTTAGGCGCTTTGAAGAAGTGGTTAAAGCCAACATCGTAAAGCATAGCCGATGATGCAAAGCTACCAATGTGGCCACCAAGCTCTAGGTCTTTCTTAGATGCACGCAATACAATCATCAATGCGTTCCAACGAATCGCCGCACGGATGCGCGCTTCGATGGTCAAGTCACCAGGCATTTTTGGCTCTTGCGCTGCTGGGATAGTATTGATGTAGGCAGTAGTTGCGTCATACGGTAGATGCGCTCCGCTGCGACGTGCTTTATCAATAAGTTTTTCGAGTAAATAGTGGGCGCGTTCTACGCCTTCCTCTTCTAAAACCGACTCAAGCGCATCAATCCACTCTTTAGTTTCTTGAGGATCTACATCTTGGTGCATCATATCAGACATGGTGCCATCCTATTTTTTGCTTATATAGAAAATCCTCCCTTAGCATTGCCTCTACTCTTAAAGGCGCTAAAAGAAGGAAAACTAAATTACGTTGTACTCACAGTGACCCAATCTGGCTCACCTGCTTTTGCAGTGGCACAGGAAAAACCTGACCGGCCTCTGCGAATGAATAGCTATCTAGCCCTTATCTTATAAAAAGTCAGACTAGTAACTAAATCTCTAATCGTCGCAATGCGCGCTGTACGCGGGTATCGCGTTGATTAATGGTTAATAGCGTTTTTTCAATAAACGCCAAATGCGTATTACATGCCTGACGCGCAGCTTCAGGGTCGCGAGAAGCAATGGCTTCTACAATTTCACGACGCTGCTTAGCAATGTCTTCCACCGCTTCAGGGTGCGCTGCCAGCATGTCAAAGTTTCGTTCAATATTGTCCACCAGCATGCTTTGCATGGTGCTCATTACGTGCAACAACACCATATTGTGTGATGCTCTTGCCATAATGATATAAAACTGTCCTAGCGCCTCAGCTTGGGCACGCTTGCTTTCGTGCGCTTTAGGCGTAGGTACGTCGTTCAATGCTTGCTTCAATGCGTTGTAATCTTCAGGTTGACCACGAAGTGCCGCGTAGTACGCCGCCATCCCTTCAAGCGCATGACGAAATTCAAGCAAATCAAATTGAGTTTCAGGACGCTGGCTAACTAAGTCCATTAGGGGGTCTGTCATGGCAGAATTAAGGTTGCGATTAACAAACGTACCGCCGCCTTGCTTACGTTCTACCAACCCACGTGCCTGTAAATTACCAATGGCTTCCCTAAGCGAAGGTCGCGATACATCAAATTCAAGCGCAAGCTCTCTCTCTGGCGGTAATTTCTGACCAGCCAATAACGTACCGTCGAGTATCATTGACTCGAGTTGCTCGGTAATCACATCAGAGAGTTTTTTTCGCTGCTGCCGCATGCGCGCTACGTATCCTTTTATTTAAACCCTGCTCTATAACAATAGCGACGTTATAAGAGCGGTGAATGTAAAAAATAATCGTGGAATATTTAATCACAAACACAATTGGTAATACCATTTTACCTATCTAGTTTAAGGCAGATCGATTTCGAGGTAAATACTCTCAAGCATAGCAAAGCATTTACCTTTTGCTGGGTGTTAAGCTTTATTGTTGAATTTGTTAAGAAAAATCAGTAACCGCAAACTGGTCTGATGAGGAAGGGAGAATGCAGTAATAGGGGCAAAGCGCCTGATCTACATACAATTAATAAATAGACCAAACGCCCTTCTAAGCCAAGTAGGCTAGTAAATGTTAAAAATAATGACTATGCAAGACTGCCTACAAGCGTGAGCGCTGATGTTATTACAAGAAGAAAAATAACATTACGTTTTGCTAACTTTACAAGCACCTTCGGTTCTATTGCTGCATTTTCAGCCTGCAACTGCTGTTCATCAGGCGTTAGAATCTCAGCTTTCGAAGAAATTTGTGTAAGCACATCGTATGCAGGTACATCGAACTGAAGTGCATACTTAATCCACTCAGGCAACGCTCGTGAGAAATGTCCCATCATCAACATGCCAAAAGCGGTAACGCGAACAGGAATATAATCGAGCGCAAACATTAATCTTCCCGCAGCGGCTTTTAAAGGGTGATTTGCATCACACAATGCCTCGGTTGTGCTTCGACTCAAGCTATAAAACAGCGCGCCAGGTGCACCAAAAGCAATAAACCACAGCATCACAGCGGCATAGTGTTGATAGTTAAGCCAGGTAAGGTGTTGGCCAAAAGTTTTGCCTTCTGTACCCGCACTTCCGTCACTGTCTGATTGACTTGCACAATGCCCTAATTGGTCGGTGTACATACTGCACGCCTGAAGGTCACCTCGGTCAGCAGCATTCAAAAAACTCTTGTAGACGGCTCGCAATGCAGGGCAGCCAATACAGATGAACAAAATTATGCTTTGCTCTATAAACGTAAGAAATGCGCCAAGTACCCAGTATTCAATTGCTCCCAGCACTACTGCGGGAAGTAAAAGATAGAAATAAAGTGCTGTGGATGAGACCTTTTTAATTCCCTCCTCATCTTCATTTCCTTCTTGAAACTTAATCAACCCTTTATCTTGAAGAAAAGCACGATATTGAGCGGCATACTTTTCAATATGCCAATTAGGTGTTTTTGTTATCAACCGCTCGAGGCTGAGAACTAATAGCAAGCTCATTAACATCATAGGTATTGAGTTTCCTTTTTTCTGCAGTGCGGATTAGTTAAATTATTTAAACCCAGCAACGCGCATTCTATATCTTGCCCAATCGAAAGCTGCACCAGGGTCAGTTTTTCGCCCTGGTGCTATATCATTATGGCCTACGATACGCCCTAAAGTGATCCGAGGATAGTATCTCGTAATAAAATCAGTGAGTTCGCCAAGGGCTTGGTACTGTGCATCGGTGTAAGGCAACGTATCAGTACCTTCAAGTTCAATACCTATAGCATAGTCGTTACAGCGGCTGCGGCCTTGAAATGAAGACAGGCCCGCGTGCCATGCCCGCTGTTCAAAGGGCACAAATTGCTCTATTTCACCCGTTCGATAAATTACACAATGAGCAGAGACCCGTAACCCAGCAATTTCTCTATAGAAAGGATGTTCATCAGGATTGAGGGTTCCGGTAAACAATTGGCGAATGCCCGGCGTACCAAACTGTGAAGGAGGTAGTGAAATATTGTGTATCACTAACAGGCTAACGTCTGCGCTGTCAGGACGGGCATCATAATGCGGACTTGCTGTGTACTTTGCTTCGTTGTAAAGCACCATAGTATTTGCTTCGATAATTGATTTTCTGCGTTATAGCCTACATTGTATATGGATATAAGTGTATAGGGCTATACATTGCATTCTAATAAGCTAATCAGCACGTTAGTCCTTTGCTTAAGAGATTACGCCGAGTATTTAGCAATACGAAAAGCGGTGCACCACTATTATAAGAAAGGTAGAAGCATGAATGAACAACAAGACCCGACAGCGTCGACGGGTAAATGGATGGTTGCGCTTGCTTGGATTTGCGGTTTTGGTCTACTGGTTTTTGTTTTCTCAGATCTTTTAGAAAAACAAATTAACCCAAATAGCGAACCAACATCAGAGCGTATTGGTTCACAAACCGAAGTCCGACTTAAGCAAAATCGCCAAGGTCACTATGTGACAACAGGTTATATTAATGGTGAGGAAGTCGTATTTCTTGTTGATACAGGTGCAACTGACGTGGCCGTTCCCGCTCATTTGGCTAACAAGCTTCAACTCAAAGCGGGTCGAGAAGGGTTAGCCAGCACAGCTAACGGCGTTGTAAGAGTCGCCGAATCGACCATTGAAACCTTGCGCATTGGTGAAATCGTGGTGCGCGATGTAAAAGCAAACTTAAACCCCGGTATGCAAGATGACCATATATTGCTGGGAATGAGTGTTCTTCGCCAATTAGAGTTTACTCAGCGCGGAGAATGGTTAATATTGCGTACCCTTTAAATACACAGATAGCATAGATCATAGCGATGAAGATGACATCACCAGACATGCAAGCGATTCGAGAGCAAGTATCGAACGCGCTTATTGAAGATCTTGGCGGCGAATTAAATGCTGCAAACGACATTACGGCGAACCTGATAGATGAAAGCGTTAATGCAAAAGCCACTATTATTACGCGAGAGCCTTGCGTGGTTTGTGGAATCGCATGGGCAAACCAAGCATTTGCACTAATCGACGAGTCGGTGTCGCTAACGTGGCATGTAAAAGATGGTGACAAAGTTGATGCCAACACCGTACTGGTTAGTTTGGAAGGCTCTGCTCGCGCGATATTGACGGCAGAACGTACGGCGCTTAACTTCCTACAAACCCTGTCGGCAACCGCCACTGTTACTGCCTTTTACGCTAAGTATTTAGATGGCTCCGACACTAAAATTCTCGATACCCGCAAAACGTTGCCAGGTTTGCGGCACGCACAGAAATACGCGGTGCGTTGTGGTGGTGGTCAAAACCATCGTGTGGGTTTGTTCGATGCATTCTTAATTAAAGAAAATCACATATTTTCTTGCGGAAACATAGAGAAAGCCGTAAGCCGAGCGAAAACAATGATGCCGGGCAAGCCTGTTGAAGTAGAGGTAGAGAACTTAACCGAGCTTGAACAAGCCCTTGGTGCAGGTGCCGACATTGTCATGCTGGATAATTTTTCTAACGAACAGATCCAACAGGCAGTAGCGCTCAATAAAGGTCAATGTAAACTGGAAGTATCAGGAAACATTACTGATGAACGACTGGCGTCTCTCGCTAAGCTAGGCGTAGATTACATTTCATCTGGAGCTTTAACCAAACACGTTCAGGCCATTGATTTGTCGCTGCGCATTAATTTGTCATAGCAGAGCAAGAAAGATAAAGAGCCAAATTAAAAGCTGTAAAGGTGGATTTAACATTAGGTAAGCGAATGTGTTGCTTATCCCCTTGTACTTCCACCTTTATAACGCGGCTTCTTTGTTGCACGTGTTTTATTATAAAGCTACAGTGTTTCAGTGAAATTTACGTTATCGCAATTATCACTTCCCTATACTGTGGCTTTAATTACTGAGACCTTAATGATTGAGGTTGCACAGTGATTTTAAATCACCGAGTAGATGTATAACTTACAATACGATTACTCGTCATTCTGTTCAGTCATTTCTCGATAATGCTTTTTGTGTATAGATAGGCATACGCACTTAAGTCATTAACTTTTATACGAAAGTTCAAGTGATAAAGCCTGCCAAGGCGCGGCGAACCGTGTCATACTGAAAAAGCTAGACATAGGTATATTTGCCTATACTTGTCAGTAACAAATAAAATTCTATACTGAGTATCAAGTACCAGGGGCGTTAAATGGACGACTCGGGTATAAACGTCAATTTGAATTAGATTTAAACTTTACGTGTTATACACGTCCCGGAGAAAAACCATGATGAACATGAATACTAAAAACCAAAAAGGTTTCACCCTAATCGAACTAATGATTGTTGTTGCAATCATCGGTATCCTTGCAGCAATCGCACTTCCTGCTTACCAAAACTACACGCAAAAAGCGAAGTTTACTGAAGTGACCAATGCTACGGCTGCTGCGAAGACTGCAGTTGAGATTTGTGCGCAGACTACCGGCACGCTTACTGGCTGTTCAGGTAACTCAAACGGTATTCCTACTGATGTAACAGCTGCTGGTAGTGTTGTAGGTGTTGCTACTGCCGACGGTGTTATCACTGCAACTGCGTCGCCTGACTCAGGTATCGAAGACGATTCTGGCAACGCGGCAACATATGAGTTAGAGCCTGACCTAACTGACGGTCGCGTTACTTGGGATGCAACATGTACTCCTGCAACACTTTGCTAACAAGGTAAATGCATAGAAAAAGCCCGGTCTACACTGGGCTTTTTTGTTTCAATTTTTAAAGGCATACGGTAATGGCAAAGGCAGCTACTATATTCACTTGGCAAGGAAAGGATCGTCACGGCCAAGCTCGTAAAGGCGAAATTGCCGCAACATCACTCTCAGAAGCAAAAAACCTGCTTCGACGCCAAGGCATTTCTGCCAATAAGGTTAAAAAGCTCGCTAAACCTTTGTTTGGTGGTGCACAGAAGATAAAGCCTGCCGACATCTCTGTCATTTCTCGTCAAATCGCCACCATGCTTGCCGCTGGAGTAACACTTATTCAGTCCTTGGATATGATTGCGCAGGGACATGCCAACTCGTCGATGCGGAAACTTTTAGGCGAAATTACCGATGAGGTTAAATCAGGTAACCCGCTCTCATCGGCCCTTAGAAAGCACCCCCTTTATTTCGACGATCTATATTGCGACTTGGTTTACACCGGTGAACAGTCGGGTGCACTTGAAACCATTTACGACAGAATTGCGACTTATAAAGAAAAGGCCGAAGCACTAAAATCAAAAATCAAAAAAGCAATGTTTTACCCCATTGCGGTTTTGGTTGTTGCTTTTATTGTTACAACTATTCTACTTATTTTCGTTGTGCCGCAGTTTGAGGAAATTTTTAGTAGCTTTGGGGCTGAACTCCCCGCCTTCACCCAGTTCGTATTGGCTATTTCCCGATTCGTGCAAGACTACGGTATTTTCATTGCTATAGGTATTGGTGGTGCGGGCTTTATGTTTATGCGCACCTATAAGCGAAGCCAAAAGCTGCGTGATACTGTAGACCGCAACATTTTAAAAATTCCCGTTATTGGCGAAATACTGAAAAAAGCCAGCATTGCGCGCTTTACCCGAACCTTAGCCACGACCTTTGCAGCAGGTGTGCCGCTCATTGGCGCACTTGAATCCGCCGCAGGTGCATCGGGCAACGCAGTATACCGCGAAGCCATTTTATACATGCGTAAAGAAGTGGCGGGCGGTATGCCAATGCATGTTGCGATGCGCGCTACACAAGTATTCCCTGACATGGTGACGCAGATGATTGCCATTGGTGAGGAGTCGGGCGCGGTTGATGAAATGCTCAGCAAAATTGCCACCATATATGAAGCTGAAGTCGATGATATGGTAGACGGTTTAACTAGCCTACTAGAACCAATGATCATGGCCGTACTTGGCGTGGTAATCGGCGGCTTGATTGTAGCTATGTACCTCCCTATATTCCAGATGGGTAACGTGGTATAACGTGGCTCAGCACCAAAAGAACGAAAATCAACAATTATAAGAACCACATACCATGGACGCGATAATTACGCTTAGTCAGCTTTACCCTGCTGTATTCTATTCCCTAGTCTTTTTTGTAAGTTTAATGGTTGGCAGTTTCTTGAACGTGGTGATTTACCGCTTGCCTATTATGATGGAACGCGGCTGGCAGCAAGAGTACCAAAGCTATTTTAGCGAGGGTGAGCCGACACCTCACGATAAAAACTCATCAGCGTCAGAAGAAGTATTTAACCTTGTAAAACCAGACAGCACATGCCCTAGCTGCGGCCACAAGATTCGCGCATGGGAAAATATTCCTGTTATTAGCTACCTATTCCTTAAAGGTAAATGCGCTAAATGCAAAGTTGGAATATCAGTTCGATACCCGCTGGTTGAATTGTTTACTGCTTTAGCCTGTACGTTTGCGGCCTATCAATTTGGTGTCACATCGCAAGCACTATGGGCCGTATTGTTTACTTACATACTCGTTGCTCTGCTGTTTATTGACTTAGATAAGATGCTATTACCTGACCAGTTGACACTGCCTCTACTGTGGTTGGGGTTACTGTTGAGCACGCAACACATTTTTGTAGGCACCACCGACGCTATTATTGGCGCAGCGGCGGGTTATTTAAGCTTGTGGTCTGTCTACTGGCTATTTAAGCTTGCCACTGGCAAAGAAGGCATGGGCTATGGTGATTTCAAGCTGCTCGCCGCACTTGGCGCTTATACGGGCTGGCAAGGTTTGCCCATTATTATTTTGCTCTCTTCGTTTGTTGGTGCAATTGCAGGCATACTCATAATGGTGATTCAAAACAAAGGTAAGTCGCTGGCAATTCCTTTTGGTCCCTATCTCGCAGTGGCGGGTTGGCTGACACTGCTTTTTAAAGATGCCATTATTACCACCTACCTTGATTACGTACTTTAGTTAGAAGGTGCCGGCATTATGAATAAGCAGACCCCCTTTGTAGTAGGCCTTACTGGCGGGATAGGTAGCGGTAAATCTGCTGCCACTGATATTTTTGCGTCGTTAGGCATAGACATAGTGGATGCCGATGAGGTCGCAAGGGATGTGGTTGCCGTGGGCTCACAAGGGTTACTTCAAATAGCTGAGCATTTTGGCGAGCATATTTTGCTTGAAGACGGTAGCCTTGATCGCGCCGCACTTCGAGAGAAGGTTTTTGCTAACCCAGATGAAAAAACCTGGCTGAACAGCCTTCTCCACCCGCTTATTCGTTCTCGCATGCAACAGCTAATCATGGAATCGACTTCCCCCTATTGCATCTTGTCTGTTCCACTATTGGTTGAAAACAAGCTTACTGAAATGTGTAACCACGTAGTAGTGGTTGACTGCCCTGAAGTGCTTCAGCTTGAACGCGCCTTAAAGCGAGATGGTAGCTCTGAAGCAACGATAAAAAGTATTATGGCGTCACAAGCTAGCCGTAAAGAACGGCTGAGCGCTGCAGACCATGTATTAGACAATAGCACCAGCCTAAACGCCCTCTCTTCGCAAGTTTCGGCCTTGCATGAACACTTACTTTCGCTATCTAAAGCGTGAAGTTGAAAGACGAAGTTAACGCAAAAACACATCCCTAATAACTAAATTCACCACCTAAAAGCAGGGCGTTACAGCCTTACGGATTGATTTTTGAAACTTTTTTGACCAATTAACGTCAAAGTAAAGATTTGGCGAACAAGTATACTTGGCTTAAACGCTTTGATGCTTTAGGCTTGTTGCCTTTCACTGTTCAGCTAAATTTTTAGCGACATTTCTCTAAGTCTATGTGTTTTAAGGGGTTCCATGGGTCACGCTGTTTTCGAATTTCCACTAAAGGAAAAAGTACGTAACTATTTACGTGTTGAGCAGCTGCTTGGACAACTTAAAATTACGGCTAAATCAGAACATACTCATCTGCAGCTGGTGTTCTTTGAACAGCTTTTCGAATTACTTGATCTCATTGAAAGACTGGATCTTCGCTCCGATCTTACCAAAGACCTCGAAGCCCATGAAAAGAACTTGGTTTATTGGTCTAAGCACCCGAAAATTGACAGCACCGCCTTAGAACAAGCGCTAAAAACCGTGCTTACCCTAAAACAAAAGCTAAAAACAGACCGCCGTTTTGGTAGTGCTTTGAAAGAAGATAAACTGCTAAGCGCAATCAGGCAGCGCTTTGCCATTCCAGGTGGCGCGTGTAGCTTCGATTTGCCCAATCTTCATTTTTGGTTACAACAACCCCTTGAACAACGCCTCGCTGAAATAGCGCAATGGCTTGAAACGTTAGCCTTACTCGATGATGCTATTGCTGTTAGCCTGTCGTTCATTCGCGAACGAGGTCAATTTGTCAATGTGGTTGCTGACAACGGTTTTTACCAAGGCGCTGCAGAAGATAAAAACGAGTTAATTCGCGTTAAATGTAGCGTTGATGAAGGGTATTACCCTACGCTTAGCGGCAATAAATACCGTTACGCACTCCGCTTCATGCTATTTTCTCCTCAAGAGGGCCAATCTGGCGCAGTGGAAAGCAGTATTCAGTTTCGTTTAGCTGCCTGTTAAACTTAAGACCTGTTGATGTTTGATGTACCGCAATGATCAGCAGGCCAGAGTCTTTAATTTATTGTTTCCCGTCTGCGGTAGTATAAGCAAATCGCAAACTTCGCCGTTTAGACGTATTTCACTGGAGTAAATAATGGAAGTGAAATGTCCTATTTGTGCCAAGCAGGTTGTTTGGGCACCAACAAGCGAATATCGCCCTTTTTGCAGTAAAAAATGCCAACTTATCGATTTAGGTGAATGGGCCGCTGAAGACAGAAAAATAGCCGGCAAGCCTGCAGAAGACGCAACGCCCAAGCGTATCGATGTTGAAGAGATAGAGGCGATGCTAGCACAGCAATCAGATGACTTCTTTAAGCACTAATAAGCGATGTCTTTACCACACAATTTGGCAAACATCAGTATTTAGGTAAATTCCACTAAGACGTATTCTCGTACAAAGCGCAGTGGTGTAGTATCGGTTTACTTGGTCTCCAAGTCGTAGGTAGATGCTCAGCAATCGAACGTATTAATTCGTCACAATATTACTTAATAGCTCGCTGCGCAGCCTTCCTCATCCTCAACCTATACAAAAAGGAACATGAATGTTTAATTCTATCGCGCTTGTTGGTGGTACTCATGGAAATGAAACCAGTGGTATTCAGCTTATTCGAAACTGGCAACAGTTTGGGCTACCTTCGCGATTTAATGAGCTAAATGTTTCGTTAAGCATCGCCAATGAAGCGGCCATTGCGGCAAACGTTCGTTTCGTAGACGAAGACTTAAACCGTCAGTTTACCTTTGAACGTTTATCGAATAACAATTCTGCGAAAGAAGCTGAGCTTGCTAAGGCTCTTAACCAACAGTTAGGGCCTAAGGGTGATTCGAACACAGATTTTGTGATTGATATTCACAACACCACCAGCGAAATGGGTGCTACGCTTATCATTTTGGAAGCGGATGAATTTCATATTCAGCTGGCGCGATACGTAAAGCAACAAATGCCAGAAGCCAACATTTTGGTAGAAGACGAAAAGCCCTACCTTGAACATGGTTACCTGTGCACCACTGGTAAGAAAGGTGTAATGATAGAAGTGGGTGGGCAGCCACAGGGCGTGTTAAGAGAAGATGTTTACCTTCTAACACAAACCATGGCTGAAGCAATATTGGATTTTTGTGCCGCGTATAATAAAGGGCAAATTAATACTGACGCTTTGCCTGCCTGTGAAGCTTTTCGTTTAGGCGATAATGTGTCTTTTCCGTTAGATGCTAATGGAAAACGTACCGCCATGATCCATCATTCACTGCAAGATAACGATTTCAAACCTCTCATACCTGGGGCACCTGTATTTCGGACGTTTGACGGCAAAGATATCGTGTGGGAAAACGAAACTGAAACCTACCCGCACTTTATTAATGAAGCCGCTTATTTCAAACTGGATGTGGCATTTGCCACCGCTGAACGAATAACGCTTTAAGCGTAAGTTATCTTGTTATTTGACTTACCAGCAAAAGAATAACAAAAGCACAGTCAGAAAGGCTATTGGGCCCTGATGGGCCCTCAGCTAAAAGAGTTCTATTTTTGGCTCTCGCGCCTCTTCAAACTCATTTTTCTCTTCTGGTGAAGATTCATTGATGTCAAAATGGATTTTACGCTGATCTTCCATAACGTATTTTTCAAACATTTCTTTCGTGCTTAAATTAAAAGACTCGTCAAAATGTTCGCGATTATTGATGTAAGACGAGAATTGTCCGAACAAGCTAACAATGGCATCTTGCTCTAACTTCACGTGTTCGGTGCGCTGGCGAATAATATCTTGGAATTGAATCTTGGCTATTGCACCACTCACTTTAGACGCCACTTCCGTCGCGCTTTGTGAAAAACATGCCAGCATTTTGGGATTAAGTTCTTCTAACACCCGATAGTGGCTCGTAATGTTTTCTAACGATTCAGAAAACCCCGTTAATAGTTCACGCGTGTCGTTAGCACGCGTTGAATTAAGCATTTTCTCTCCCTGATGATGCGCGGCATCAAGAGCGGACTTTATACCTGATTCTATTTTTTCAGCCGCTTCTGAAGACTGGGAAGACAATATACGTACTTGCTCTGCCACTACCGCAAAGCCCCTTCCGTATTCTCCGGCTCTAGCTGCTTCGATAGCCGCATTTAGCGCTAATAAGTTGGTTTGTGAAGCAATATTTTTAACCAGTTCGGTGAGTTCTTTGAGGTTCTCAACTTCACGCATTACCCCTTGAATCGCTTCTGTATCTGCGATTTGCTGTTCCCGCTGGGTGCTTATCATGGCTTTAATACTCGATAAGCGCTTTGCAGCTAGCTCAAACTCATCGGCGCTTTTTTCTTTGCAGCTAAGCGCGTTCTTTTGCCCTAACTCAACGTTATCTATACTGTCTTGAATGCTACTTTCAATTTCGTACAGCGCCTTCATCAATTCCATCGATGCATCTTCTGTGATGGCGCTTATGCCGTCCATTTGGCCTTTGAGGATGGCTACATATTCACTGACTTGAGCATGTGTTTCGTTGAGTTGATCAGAGGTTTCTTGTAAGTAACTCTCCTGTTTATTAAGACTGGCTTTGAATACGCTTGTTTGCCTATGCGAATACCATGTAATAAAACTCAAGAAACCCAGTATTGTGGCAACGGTACCTGCTTGCCCATTTAATAGCTGTGGCGATATATTCAACGAAATTGCCATGCTCAATATAGACACACCAACCAAACCGCTCCAAAGTAAAAGTGAGTCCTGAACTTTGTTCGTCTTATCCTTAAGCACTTTAAACTTCTCAGCGAGTACCAACTCATAATACTGCTTTGTTTTTTCAAGTACTTTCATAATCTAACCTTATGCAGTTGGCACCAACTGCTTTACTACACCTAATAACTGCTCTGGCTCAACAGGCTTAACAAGCCAACCTGTCGCGCCCGCCGCTTTCGCTTCTTCGCGACGACTCTGTTGAGATTCAGTGGTTAACATCAACATAGGGGTGAACCTGAACTTAGACTGCTGTTTCAACGTTTTAATAAGCTCTATGCCGTTCATACCTGGCATGTTTAAGTCTGTGATAATTAGTTTAGGACTGATTGATTCAAGGGCTGTCATAGCCGCTTCCGCACTCTCTGATTTTGTGACCGTATAGCCCGCTCGTTTTAATAACATTTCCATGCTCATTAACATGGTGGCCGAGTCATCTACTAAGTGTATTGCGCTCATTGCATTACCTCTCGTGTTAGCCAATTAATTGTTTACATAATTCAGTATAGTCATGTGCGCCACGACTGTTAGGAGCATAGGCAAATACAGGCTTATTCTCTGCAAATGCCTCGGCGAGTTTGATGCTCTTTCTAATGGGATTAAGCACTTTGCTTCGTCCATAGCGCCCGTACCAGTTACTTAACTCCTGTCTGTGCAGCTTTAGATTTTGTTCTACCATGACAGGTAAAATAGTGAGTTTGGTTGCTCTAAACTTTCGCTCTGCCATTGCATTTCTGCAGGCATTGAGCAGTTTCTGAACACCGTCACTTGCCAGTGGAAGGGGTGTTGCTGGAATAATAATGTCGGTCGCTGCCGATAGCGCAGCCATAAGCTGCGGGCTCAATGTTGGCGGTGTATCAATAAGAACAATATCGAAATGTTTCGTTACCGCTTCCGAGTCGCACCAGTTACGCAATACATCTAGCGTGATTTCTTCATTTGTATTCGCATTACAAGTATCAACATCGGTGGCATATATGTTGTCAGCGCACTTCACAATAGAGGTAAAGAAGGTGTTGAGAGGCAGTTCAGTTATATCGCTTTGTTGAACGCATCCTAGTGCTTTTAAGCCATGCATAACATGGCCTTGATTATCAAGATCCAACACAATGACCCGTTTATTCGCTTGTGCGAAGCCATAAGCAAGATTTACCACCGTGGTGGTTTTCGCCGTACCGCCTTTGCGATTAGCTACCGTGATCACTCTCATTCGAACCACACTTTACTCTGCTTGTTTTGCATCATTTCAGTCAGCCAATATAGTGCATCGGCTTCAGGCCACACGCTCACTTTTGGCTTCGTAGCTAGCAATACCTGATACACAGCAGTATGTGCGCTACCTAAGGCTTTTAAATTAACTTGTCGGGCAGTCTCTTCATTCAACCAAGCAAAGAGCGCTTCAGCTTCTTCTATTTCACAGTGCCCGGTCATGACCGCGACTTTCTTTTTGTAAGCTATAGGCATTTTGCTAATACCTCTTGAACGTTGATAATCAATAACACACGCCCGTCGCCAAGCAGCGCCGTTCCCGAGAAGTGAGCGTATCCGGCCAACACGCCTTCAAGCGGTTTTTGAATAACGTCAATCCCTTCGTGAAATTTATCAATGATTAATCCAAACTCTCCCTGAGGCGTTGATACCACAAGAATTGAATGCTCTTCCCTTTCTTCGGCTGCTTCGAAACCTAACGCTTCACGCAAGTCACAAAGAGGTATGAGCTTTTCGCGGATAACCAGTACGTGTTCGTTGCGAATACGCTGGATATCGGCAGTAGGCACTTTGACAGTCTCAACAACGGCATCCATTCCAACGCCAAACATTTGATCATTCACTTCGAACATCATTACTCGGTTCACTGACATAGTTTGGGGCAGCAATAGTTTGAAAGTACTTCCTACTCCCACTTCGCTTTGCATTTCGATTGTGCCGCCGGCCTGACTAACCATCGTTTTTACCGCATCCATTCCAACGCCGCGCCCAGATAAATCTGACACTTGCTCAGACGTTGAAAAACCAGCGGCAAAGATTAGCTGTAGCGCTTCATTATCATCCAAATTTTCAAGCTGCGTTTCGCTGATAACCCCTTTTTGAAATGCCAAAAGCTTTATTTTTTGAGGGTCAATGCCTTTACCATCATCGCGAATCTCTATGATTACGCTATCATCAAGCGGCGTTGCGATGAGGTCGATGCGACCTACTTCAGGTTTTCCTGCTGCAAGTCGCTCTGCAGGAGACTCTC
>Ga0208571_1000477_pt1 | contig 14620 bp, 9 predicted proteins | sample DeeseametaMP0103_FD_184223 | JGI IMG/M metagenome (GOLD analysis project Ga0208571, IMG submission 184223) | Marine microbial communities from the Deep Atlantic Ocean - MP0103 (SPAdes) | ecosystem: Environmental > Aquatic > Marine > Oceanic | place: Atlantic Ocean | collected 2010-12-22
ATATTATGACATATTACTCTGAATTGAACAAGATTAATATTAATTATATTTCAAAATATCAGTAAGTTAACTTAATACTCTTTTTACGGTTCCATCATATTTAAAAGTCTGCTAATAATCCGGTATTGCTCAAAAGAAACTTAAACCAACTGCAGCCCGTACGGAAAAAGTTAGGATTATTATAACCGCGCCGAGCTCTGAAAGTAGATCCGCGATACTTCTCAAAATAATTAAGTCACAACCACAGCTAAAAATAAAATGAAAAAGTGGTTTTCTCTAATATCATTTTTTTTCATAACCTGCTTTGGTGTTTTAGCAGCAGAGTCCGGAATTGTTTGGAAAAGTGTCAATAATTCCGGAGTCATTCTTTCCACAAATTCAGCAAAAACTTTAGCAGAAATGCTGGATGAACTTATAAAAAAATTCGCCTTGCATCCTGAAAAAATAAGGATAGATTCCTCAGTTAAAGGTCTTCCGGAAGTAGAAGAAATTCGAAGCCAAAATCCGGAAAATGTTTTGAACCTGCTTCTTTCACGTCATGATTTGACCTTAGTTCCTCAGCAAGGTCAGCACCTGATAGTGTTACGGACAGAAGCATGGAGGCATCGTCCCTTCAAAAAAATACTCAATGCTCCTGTTTCTTTAGAAAATATTTTGCGTGAAATATCTCAAGTTGGGCAAATTACTTTACATTTTAATACAGAAAAAATAAAAGAGCGCAAAGTAATTCGCAATTTGGATTATAGCACAATTGAAGACGCAATCTTTGATCTGGCACGGCGTCAAAATGCGCTTGCGGTTTATTATCCGGGACAGCATGTTTTAGTATGGACTCAAGATCCACCGTTGGTAACCAAGTCTTTTACCCTCAGAATTGCCAGCCAAAAACAAGTCCGTTCTTTTATGGCAAAGATCAGAATAGAACTGGAGGAAATACGCCTTATACATGATGCATATCCTGCGGATAATTTGTTGGTTTTGAGGGGTTCGGAAGAATCTGTAAAGTTAGCATTGCAATTGATTGAGCAATGGGAAAACGGACTCCCTGACATCTCCTCTACTGATTCTGAACTGTTTCCGGCTCCTGCCGAAATTGAAGCAGAAGACTCTGAGCAAGAACTACTTCCGGAAAGCAGAATTGTGCGCTTGCCATTAAAGTACTTAAGCGTGGGTGCGCAAACTGTACGGAGTAACGGACAGTCTTTGATAATTCCGGGTGTTGAAGAAAGCTTGAGAAAAGCCCTGCAACAACGCCTCGAAGATGAAACAGAAATACCCCCTTTTCGTCCACAAATTATTGCGGATTTGCTCGGCAACACACTCATTCTGGAGGGCAGCAAATCTCATGTGGAATGGATGGAAAGATTGGTAATGATTTGGGATCGCCCCTTGCCTTTGATCCGGATTGAAGCACACCTGTTTGAAACCAGCGAAACACATTCACGGCAACTTGGCTTGGAATTCCGTGGTAAAAGTGTTTCCACAGCTGGAACAGTCAGCGTCACAGATCAAGGTGCTTATACCGCTGGTTTAGCTTTGGGTCCTGCTGCGGCTTCACAGGCTTTGCGAGTCGATGCTGTTTTACGTTTGCTGCAAAGTGAGGGTAAGGGACGCATGCTTTCAAGGCCTGTGGTGGTCACACTCAATAATGTGGAAGCTGAAATGAACAGTGGCTCTGTACTGCATATTAAAATCGTGACCGAAAAAACGAGTCGCTTGCAAGAGTTGAAAACCGGTATTACACTCAGAGTGACTCCCCGTTTGATTGAGGACAATGATAATCACAGCAATGACAGGATATGGCTCAATATCTACGCAGAAACCAGCAACCCGACTGAGGGTTCCAGCATTGACGGAATCCCGCCGATCAATACCCAACGCGCCCAAACTCAAGTAATTGTGAAAGATGGACAACCTTTTTTGCTTGGTGGATTGATCAAAAACAGTTCCGGACAAAGTCAGTCCGGTGTCCCGTTTTTTAAAGATCTGCCTTTGCTGGGCCCTTTCTTCAGGACAAGTGGCGCAAGTGACCGTTTCGATCATGTGATGGTCTTTGTGACACCTACTCGTGTCTTTGCGGATGAGATTCAGCAATTGCCACAATTTACTGAGAAGGCGAGTGTCAAGAAATCCGCAGAAATAAAACCATGATTTTTTCAAAAATATTTTTAAGACCGCTGCTTCTAGTAATTTCGCAGGTTTTCAAAACCTTTGTTCTTATACGGATTCAAGCCTACAAAAGAGGTTGGTTAAAAACAGAAACAGTAAAAACAGTTGTAATTTCTGTCGGAAATTTGACAGTCGGCGGAACAGGAAAAACGCCGGTTGTTGATTTCCTGGTTAAGGAATTCCAACGCCGGAAAAAACGTCCTGTAATTCTAAGCAGAGGTTACAAACGAAAAGACGCATCAACACCGAGGCGACTCCGATTTTGTGAAGACAACACGATCGACCCCGCTTTTTTTGGAGATGAGCCTTATTTGCTGGCTCTACGGAATCCGGAGGTACCTGTTTATGTAGGCAGTTCCCGAATCATAACTGCGCATTCGGCAGAAGAAAAGGATCATCCTGACGTGTTGATATTGGATGACGCATATCAGCATTTGTCGATTCACCGTGATCTGAATTTACTCTTGATAGACGCAGAACAAGGTTTCGGTAATAGTCATTTGCTTCCTTTTGGAGTATTGCGCGAGCCCATAAATCAATGGGTACGTGCTGATGCGATCATTCTCACTAAATCCAATTTGGCAGCCTCCGATTCAGTTTTGCAAATGCTAAAGCATGAGCTGAATGTTAGCTGTCCTGTTTTCAATTTCAATTATGAGGTACAAGGTCTCACCCGACTTGATGGCAAGTCTAAACTGAACATCCATGAAATAAAAACGAAGCGCCTGCTTCTCACATCGGGCATTGCTCAGCCCAAAGGATTTGAAAAATTGCTGGTGCAGCAAGGAGTAGAAATCAGCGGAAAAATAGAATTCCCGGATCACCATGATTATCGAAATGAAGATGTACAAAAGATACTGAATCAGCAGAAAAAATTGCATCCGGATTACGTGCTGACCACGGAAAAAGATGCTGTGAAACTTAGAAGCTTTCCCGAACTCCATGAACATGTCTGGGTTTTAGAAATGGAAACGCGGCCTGAAAATCCATGGAACGAATTTTTTGCTGAATTTCTTCGTGTCAAATTTGAAACTTAAAACATTGAATAGTAATTGACTGTTAAAATTAGATTTTGTAGCATACTAATTCGCTGAATTTTCAATTATTTTAATTAAATGTCTGTGAAAAAAACTCTACTGAAAAATTTACACGTCATCAATCCAACTTCTGTTCCCGCACTGATTGAAAATACCTTTGTCGCAATTTCCGGAGATATAATTGAAAGTGTAAGTACTGTGGAGCCAAACGGGGAATTTGATGTTGTTCACGATCTACTTGGAAAAATTGCTCTTCCGGGCATGATCAATGCGCACCATCATTTATACTCTGCTCTTGCGGTGGGGATGCCGCTTCCAAAAAATAATCCAACCAACTTCAGCGAAATCCTGCAGGAAGTTTGGTGGAAAATGGATCTTGCTCTGGATCATGATTCTACACAAGCAAGTTTTGAGGCGGGGATGTTGGACTCCCTCAAAGCAGGAACGACAACTATTATTGACCACCATTGCAGTCCGTCTTACATTGAAGGCTCCCTCACATTACTAGCGGAAACCGGTGAAAAACTTGGCTTAAATACAAGTGTCGCATTTGAAATTTCTGACCGTAACGGTCAAGAAAAATTCGAAGCAAGTCTGCAGGAAAATATTGATGCCGTTCGGAAGTTTTCAAGTTCTCCTCATGTTCATCCGATGATTGGTTTACATGCTTCTTTTACACTTTCAGATGATTCGCTGAAAAAAATTCGGGATGCTGCAAACACACTTGATTCATGGGGAATTCATATCCATGTTTCGGAAGACAAAGCTGACGAAGCAGATGCCCTAAAAAAAGGCTACGGCTCTGTTTTGGAGAGACTGCACAAATTTGATTTGCTCAATGAAAACGGACTCGTCATTCACGGACTGCATATCAAAGAATCCGATCTTGAGTTGATACAGAAACATAACGTTCAACTTGTACACAATCCATCGTCAAACGCGAATAATCGAGTCGGAATGGCGCCCAATCAGAATCTCAACAAATTAAAATCTGGGCTTGGAACTGACGGAATGCAGGGCAACATGCTCCGTGAAGGAAAAGAAGGGATGCTCATTCGTAGTTCGCACCTTTCCGGCGGTGAAGACAGCGTCGATTACATGCAGCTTTTATTTGAAAATAATGCTTCGATTGCCTCTAAACTCTTCTCCGGAAGTCTTGCTGGCAGCAGAAAATTAGGTTATATTTTGCCGGAATATCAAGCTGATTTGGCGATTTTTGATTATTTCCCAAGAACGCCGATAACCGAATCCACCATTTTTGGACACATTTTTTTCGGCATGAGCAGTTTGCCCTGCGATGTGATGACAAGAGGCGAATTCCGGATTAAGGACTATCAACTCCTTGATGTTTCCGAAAAGGAAATAAAAGCAAATGCCGTCGGTCAAGCAAAAAGACTTTGGAGTAATTTCAACTAGAACTATGCACATACTCTGAAACTGTTTAAACTTTGTACGGGCACGGCGCGCCGTGCCCCTAACTCTGTAACTTTAAAACTTTGAAACTATTTATGGCTGAATTAATTCCGCATCCATTTGCTTCACTCATCAAAAGGATGTTCGTCGAGTTAGAAACAGAGCAATCCATTTTCGATTTTCCCGCAAAGAAATTTTTCTGTGGACTTTCCGGAAAAGATTATTCCGTAAATTTTCACAATAAAAACAGTTCTTCTCCGCTTGGTCCTGCTTCCGGACCACAAACCCAAATGGCACAAAATATTTTGCTTTCCTGGCTTGGTGGATGCAGAATTATGGAATTGAAGACCGTCCAAATTCTTGATGAACTGGAAATTCCACGTCCCTGTATCGACATGCAAACTGTGGGTTACAACGTGGAGTGGTCACAGGAACTCCGGATTGAGCAATCGCTTCACGAATATGTAAAAGGCGCAATGCTGATTGAAATTTTGCGGGCCAGCGGGAAACTGGATTTGACAGATAATTTCGGCGACGTGCTGTATGACATGAGTGTCGGTTACGATTTGGCTGGGATTCAATCCGAAAAAGTTCGCCGGTTTATTGAAGGCATGCTGGATGCTTCCGAAATCGTGGAGCATTATCGAAAACAGATTCCGGAGCAGTACCGTGAATTTCGGAAACTGGATTTTCAGACGAAAATTTCTGACACCCTTACTTTAAGTACTTTTCACGGTTGTCCTCCGGAAGAAATTGAAAAAATTATTGATTATCTTTTCCGTGAGCATGGACTGAATTGTATTATAAAACTTAATCCGACTTTGTTGGGAAAAGAACGTGTGCGTCTGTTGTTAAATGAAATCATGGGTTACACCGATGTCCACGTTCCGGATGAAGCATTTGAAAATGACGCCACTTGGGAACAGGCGCAAGGTTTTGTAGAACGGCTTGGTGCAACAGCAAAAACGCTCGGCCTGGGTTTCGGAGTCAAATTCAATAATACGCTGATTGTTGAAAATCAGCGGGATTTCTTTCCGGAGAGCGAAAAGGTCATGTATCTTTCCGGAACGCCGCTGCACGTTTTAGGAATCAACTTGGTGCAGCAATTCCGGGGAAAATTTGGTGACAAATTTACTATTTCATTTTCTGCAGGCATCGACAAAACCAATTTTGCTGATGCGGTTGCATTAGGTTTGACTCCGATCACTGTTTGCAGCGATTTGCTAAAAGTAGGAGGCTACAGCAGGAGCAGCGCTTATTACAAAGTGCTGAATTCGCGCATGGACAATTTCGGTGTAAATGACATTGAAAGTTATCTTTTAAAAGCATACGGAAATGCGGAACAAGCTCTGGAAAATATCGGCTTTGGCGCCGGAAAAACTTCCGGAACAGAAGCTACGGTTGCGGATGCTTTCCGTAAAATTCTGGTAGAAGGCGGAGACTTCCGGAAATTTGCCGGATCGGAAGAAGCACCGTTAGCAAATGAAATTTTTGAAAAATGGCTTGCGGAAACCAAACTCCTGAACACAAAAACATACGTTGACGAAGTGACTGCTAATGCACGTTATGGAATAGCACAAAACTCAAAACTGCCTCCTAAAGTCGGAACAATGCTTGAGCTATTCGACTGTCTGACCTGCGACAAGTGTATTCCGGTTTGCCCCAATGATGCTAATTTCGCGCTGAAAATTCCTCCAGGGGAAACTGAAATTCTGGAGTTTGAGCAAAATTCTTCCGGATGGGCGGTTCACAAGCGGAAAACCTTAAAATTAGAAAAAAAATATCAGATCGCAAACTATGCTGATTTTTGTAATGAATGTGGAAATTGCGATATTTTCTGTCCTGAAGACGGTGGCCCGTTTTTACTCAAACCACGCTTTTTTGGAACCATGGAGTCTTTTCAAACATTTACAGATCGCGATGGATTTTTTCTTGAAAACAATTCTGATACAGTCTTTGCACGATTTGACGGCAAAGAATTCCGCTATGTGATTACAGGAAATTCCGTCCACTATTCCGGGCCGGATTTTGAGGTTCAGTTTTCTAAAGATGATCCGGAAAATACAATTTCAGGTGAAGCAAAAAGTCGTGTAAGTTTTAGAAATTATGAGATAATGCTGATGATGAGATCAGCCATTTTAGATTCCGGAAGCCCTTCTTATCTTAGTCACACTTAATTTTCCGGAAAGAACAAAGCTCAAAGAGAGAACCATGGAATTCAAACTAAACGGAAGTACCATAAATTACGAAGGTGATCCTGAAGTATCATTGATGACATATTTACGCGATGTTGAGGATATCATCTCTCCTAAAGACGGTTGTGCTCCGGAAGGAGTTTGTGGATGTTGTTCGGTCTTACTGGACGGCAATGTTCTCAAATCATGTATTGCGCCGATGAGACGTATAGCCGGGAAAGAAGTGATCACAATGGAGGGACTTGATTCGGACAAAAAAGAAACTGTGATCAATGCCTTTGCCATTGAAGGTGGTTTGCAGTGCGGATTTTGTACACCGGGAATTATCATGAAAGTCTGGCCACTCTTGAATCAAGGATTTGTAACTGAGAAAGAAATCAACAAAGCATTGAACAGTAATTTATGTCGTTGCACGGGTTATAAAAAAGTCACCAAATCCTGTCTCTCTGCGGCACAAGCTCTGCGAAATAATACTAAAATCGTGCTGCCTCAAAGTAGCGGAAAAGTCGGTGAAAGCCTGCCAAAATATGACTCCCTCCGTTTGGCCACAGGAGAAGCTCCGTATGTCGCAGATTTAAAATTTGAAGGCATGGTACACGGCGCCTTGAAATTTAGTGAGCATCCCAGAGCAAAAGTTTTGAAAATTGATTACGGCGCCGCAGAAAAATTGGCCGGCGTGTTGCGTATTTTTACTGCCGAAGATATTCCGGGAGAACGTTTTACCGGCTTGATTGTTCAGGATTGGCCCATGATGGTAAAAGTTGGAGAAATCACACGTTACGTAGGTGATGTTCTGGCTGGAGTCGTGGCTGAAACCGAAAAGATCGCCCGTGAGGCTGTTGCTCTGATCGAAGTGGAATATGAAGTTTTAACTCCGGTTACAGATCCTTTTGAGGCGCTTTCAGCAAAAAGTCCACAAATACACGAAAACGGTAATTTGCTCTCCACAACTGAGATTGAACGGGGCGACGCAAATCAGGCAGAAAAAGAAAGTGCTTTTGTCAGCAAAGGAACCTACAAAACACAACGTATCGAACACGCGTTTTTGGAAATAGAGTGCTGTGTGGCACTGCCACGGGAAGATGGAGTTGAAGTCTTTTCCCAAAGTCAGGGAGTTTATGAAGACAGGAACAGCATAAGTAAAATTTTGGGACTTCCGGAAGAAAAAGTGGTTGTCGTTTTGATGCCGAACGGAGGCGGATTTGGTGGAAAGGAGGACATCAGTGTCCAAGGTCATGCAGCCCTGTTTGCGCATCTGCTACAAGTCCCGGTAAGAGTCGCACTGACTCGGCCGGAATCACTTTGCATGCATCCCAAACGTCATCCAATGGTAATGGAAATGTCACTCGGTTGTGACAAAAACGGTAAGCTGACTTTTGTTAAAGCAGACATAATCGGTGACACCGGAGCTTACGCGTCAGTCGGTATGAAAGTACTGGAACGGGCCGCCGGACATGCTACCGGTGCTTATACCATTCCCGTTGTAAAGCTCCGGAGCCGTGCTGTTTACACCAACAATATTCCGTGCGGAGCGATGCGTGGATTTGGTGTAAATCAAATCAATTTTGCAATTGAAAGCTGTGTCGACGAACTTTGCTTACAAGGTGGATTTGACCGCTGGCAAATACGATTCGATAACGTCCTTCAGCCCGGAGATCGTACCTCGACCGGTCAAAAAATTACTTCCGGAATCGGCATTCAGAAAACATTGCTGGCCGTAAAGGAGCAGTTCCAAAATGCTAAATACGCCGGAATTGCCTGCGGAATGAAAAATACCGGAATCGGCAACGGAGTCCAGGATGAGAGCATAGTCAGAGTTGTGATTGATTCGCCCACTGAAATTACAATCCACCACGGTTGGACTGAAATGGGGCAGGGCGTTTTTACGATGGCCGTTCAGTTTTTGTGTGAAGCAACCAGCGTGAATCCAAATTTCATTTCAGTCAAGGTAGATACTTCCAAAGACGCTCCCTGCGGAATGACAACTGCTTCCCGCGGGACCTCTCTCATTGGCAACAGTGTTTTGGACGCAGGTAAAAAATTGAAAGCGGATTTGGAAACACACTCACTGGCAGAATTGGTTGGACGCGAATATGTTGGAGAATGGGTCTGTGACTGGACCACCGCGGTTGAAGCAGATGTAGATGAACCACAAACGCATTATTCTTACAGCTATGCCACTCAAGTTGTGACGCTGGATGACTCCGGAAAAGTGGAAACCGTTTATGCGGCACACGACGCCGGCAGAATTGTTAATCCAATTTTATTTGAAGGACAACTCGAAGGTTCCGTTCACATGGGATTAGGCTACGCGCTTTCTGAAAAATTTGAGATGGAAGAAGGCCGCCCTGTACACACAAGGCTCGGGAAACTTGGGATGATCCGTGCTACTGACACACCTAAAATCGAGGTTATCGGCATAGAGGAACCAGATGAATTCGGACCCTGCGGTGCGAAAGGTGTTGGAGAAATTGGACTTGTACCGACTGCTTCTGCTGTGGCAAGTGCCTTTTTTCAATTCAGCGGTGAACGTCAATATGAGTTGCCTTTGAAAAAAGTAAATTGACTGAAAAAAGTATCGTCATTTTTTCAATACAATAATTAAAAACGTGAGTCTCACACTTTGTTTGACAACACCTTCAGGATGAAAATAAGTTAAGGCATTTTAATGACATTATCTAATCTTCGTATAAATATAGACCGTCTTCTCGCAAGTATTGAATCCCTTGCTGAAATTGGCGCAATAGCTGGCGGTGGGGTGTGTAGAATGGCGCTCACAGATGAAGACCGCCAAGGCCGTGACCTTGTTGTCGGGTGGATGCATGAACTGGGGCTGGACGTTACCATTGATCAAATTGGAAACGTTATCGGTATCCGTGCAGGTCAGGAATCCGGGAAGCCAGTAATGACCGGATCACATATTGATACGGTAGCATCCGGTGGAATTTATGACGGCAACCTCGGAGTGCTCGCCGGTTTGGAAATAATCGCAACCCTGAACGACGCAGAGATCACGACAAGAAAACCAATCGGCGTTGGATTTTTTACGAACGAAGAAGGTTCCCGTTTTGCTCCGGATATGATGGGAAGTGGAGTTCATCAAGGGGCTTTAGATTTTAAAAAAATGTTGGATGTTGTCGACATTGATGGAGTTCGTGTTGGCGATGAGCTTGAAAAAATCGGCTACGCGGGTGATAAATTAACAGGCAATTTCCGTGCAGATAGTTTTGTCGAACTGCATATTGAACAAGGTCCAATTCTTGAGTTGGAAGATTATGAAATAGGCGCCGTTGAAGGTGTACAGGGCATTTCCTGGAACGAATACAGGATAGGTGGTACGGCAAACCATGCAGGGACAACGCCGATGCGACTGCGGCATGATGCAGGATATGTGGCGGCGGCCATTTCGGTTGAGGCACGGCGCCTTGCCAACGAAATGGGAGCTAATCAAATCGGAACTGTCGGGGTAACAAAACTGAATCCCGGATTGATCAATGTGATTGCCAGGGAAGCATTAGTTACAGTTGATTTGCGTAATACGGACGAACAAAAATTACAAGAAGCCGAACATTCAATGACTTCATTTATTGAACAGATTTGTAAAGCAGAAGGCGTGACTTGTTCAAGTCGAACCCTCGCCAGGTTTGAACCCGTTTCTTTTGATAAAGAAATGGTTTCATTAGTTGCCAAGACCGCATCAAAATTGGGCAATCGGGTAAAATCGATGCCGTCCGGTGCTGGTCATGATGCGCAAATGTTTGCACCAAATTGTCCAACAGCGATGATTTTCGTGCCAAGCCGAAATGGCATAAGTCATAACGTGACTGAATATACAGAGCCCGAGCACCTACAAGCAGGAGCCGATGTGTTGTTGCAAATTTTGTTGCAAAAATCCGCATAAACAAAATTCACTTGATGTCAAGAATCTTAAAAGTCGCTGCGGCGCAACTTGGTCCCATCGCATTAAAAGAACCCCGTTCCTCAGCAGTCGGACGAATGATAGCTCTGATGCAAAATGCTAAAGCACAAGGCGCCGAGCTGGTTGTCTTTCCGGAACTGGCGTTAACGACTTTCTTCCCGCGCTGGTTTACTGAGGATCAGTCCGAAATTGACAAATTCTTCGAAACAGAAATGCCTAATAAGGCAACACAACCTTTGTTTGATGAAGCGCGGAAACTAAAAATCGGCTTTAATTTCGGTTTTGCGGAACTTGTTGTGGAAGACGGAGTCACCCGGCATTTTAATACGGCGGTGATTGTTAATAATCAGGGCGAAATTGTTGCTAAATACCGGAAGATCCATTTGCCGGGACACACAGAACAAGAGCCTTGGCGCGCTTTTCAACATCTCGAGAAAAGATATTTTGAAAAGGGTAATTTAGGATTTCAAGTTCATCCGGTATTTGGCGGTAAAATCGGTATGTGTATTTGTAATGACCGTCGTTGGCCGGAGACTTTTCGAGTCATGGGTCTACAAGGGGTTGAGCTTGTAGTGTTGGGTTATAATACGCCTGTACATTATCCTCCTGCACCGGAGCATGATCATCTTCAGGATTTTCATAACCACTTGGTATTACAAGCGGCAGCTTATCAAAATGGCACCTGGATTGTCGGCGTTGCAAAAGCCGGCCGGGAAGAAAATTGTGATCTGATTGGAGGGACTTGTATAATTGCGCCGACAGGTGAAATTGTTGCAGAATGTGAAACCTTAGCAGATGAGGTGATTCTTGCAGAATGCGACTTGGAGCGCTGCAAAGAAATACAGGAAAACATTTTTAATTTTAATCTACATCGCCAGCCTGAAGACTACGCCTTAATTACTGTGCCTAAAAAATGAATCTGCTTCAAACGGTCAATTTTCATTTCCAAGCATGTTTAAAACGCAAACAAACTACAAAAGTAAAATATCACCTTATTTTATCAGTGTGTCTTCATAAAACATTTCCGTTTTGGAAAGCCTTTTAAAATCCACGCAATGGCATTTCCGGGGAACGCCTCAGCCAGTTCCACTGCGGATAATTTGCAGTACCTTCAATAATATGCATTGTGTAAGCATGCCGCGCACGTGCGGAACGGTTGGCGTAACTCATGTGGGGCAACAGTCCGTGCAGTACCACCATTGTTCCGGCTTTTGCTTCCAAAGGCACAAGTTTGGATGTCTCCCAGGGCATATCATCGTAGATTTCCATTTCGGTTCCTTCACCGCTTTCACTGCGGAAAAAAAGTGATTTTAGCGGATTCTTGTGTCCGCCCGGAATGGCCCACATACAGCCATTTTCCAGAGTCGCATCTTCCAGAGCAAACCAGAACCCTTTCACGCTCAACGGTTCAGTATAAAGGAAAGTTGAATCCTGATGACAAACCACTTCACCGCCAATCTTCGGCTGTTTGAAAATGAACATCGACTGCAAAATTTTAGGGTCTTCAAAGCCCACCGCTTTTGCGATTTCCGCTAATTCCGGAGTTCTGGAAAACTTTTGGAAAACGGCATCTAAATCATGCATGGCGTGGCCGATTTTGTTGATTGACTTGGATTTTGATTGACGTAACTTACCATTTTCGGCAAAGGCCTCTTCCTCAAAAAAACAGCGTATTTTATCTCCGGACTCCAGAAAATAACGGTCTGAATGCCGAGTTTGCTCATTGGTGGTGAAAATAGAAACCGATTCTGCGGGATCGAAGGCTTCCACTATCTCCGTGGCTCTGCGGCGCAGACCTTCACAAGCCTCTTGACTAACAAAGTTCTCCAGGACTAAAAACCCATCCTGTTCAAACAATTTAATGTGCTTTTTTGTTAATAACATTGTTTACTTGATCTTACTAAAAAATAAGAGTAGCCTTTTGCGGAAAGCCAGCTTTCGTAATATAAAAAAAATTATGTTCGGTAAGACTTGATTGGTTCAAGTCTGTTTTTCATTTCTCAAATTAAGGTGACACATGTTGTGGGAAGGACTCAAGCTAATGGGTGTTGGCATGGCGACAGTCATGTTGTTTTTGATGTTGATGATTGCCTGTATTGAATTGGTCAGGCATCTCAACCGCAACTTCACGACACTCGAACAACAAACACTTAAAGCACGTCGAAAATCCAGCAATGCGCCTTCAAAACCAGCAGCGCAGTCCACTGTTCCGGTTGAAGTCTTTGCTGCGGCAATTACAGCTTTCGAGTCAGAAAATAGGACTTCTTAACAGAAGATATTTCATTAGCTAAAACTATAACTCAAAGGGAAAACATCATGGCCAAAAAACATATTGAGTTTATGGACACGTCATTCCGTGACGGCTTTCAGTCCGTGTTCGGCGCAAGAGTCGCGACCAAAGATTTTATGGCGCCTTTAGAAGCAGCAGTCGATGCCGGTTTTCGTTATTTTGAAGCAGGCGGCGGAGCACGTTTTCAAAGTCTGTTTTTCTATTGTAACGAATCTGCCTTTGACATGATGGATGCTTTCCGGGAAAAGGTTGGGCCGGACGCGAATTTGCAGACACTCGCCCGCGGAATCAACGTGGTGGCACTCAGTCAGCAACCGCGGGACATGATTGATTTACATGCGAAAATGTTCAAAAAACACGGAATCACCACCATCCGGAACTTTGACGCTTTAAACGATTTGCGTAATCTAAAGTATTCCGGAGAGTGCATCACCAATCACGGATTGCATCATCAAATTGTGGTTACCATGATGGATTTACCACCCGGATGCGAAGGGGCGCATGACACGGAATATTATTTGAAAACCTTGCGTAATATTCTGGATTCGGATGTGCCTTTTGATTCGATCTGTTTCAAAGACGCCAGCGGTACAGCAAATCCAAGGAAAGTTCACGAGACAATCAAAGGAGCTCGAAAAATGGTTCCGGAAGGAACGATTCTGCAGTTACACACGCACGATACTGCCGGAGCCTCGGTCAGTCAATACTTGGGTGCGATTGAGGGAGGAATTGACAGAATTGATTTGGCAATGAGTCCGGTGAGCGGCGGAACAGGGCAACCTGATATTCTCACCATGTGGCACGCTCTCAAAGGTACAGATTACACGCTTGATATTGATCCCGACAAAATCATTAAGGTTGAAGAAATTTTTGCAGAAAGTTTTGCGGACTATTTTTTTCCTCCGGAATCACGAATGGTTTCACCTTTGATTCCGTTCTCACCAATGCCCGGAGGTGCTTTGACAGCAAACACGATGATGATGCGTGATACCGGAACCTTGCACCTTTTTCCGCAAGTCATCAAGGAAATGTCGGAAGTAGTTCGGCTTGGCGGTTTTGGTGCGTCGGTAACGCCTGTTTCTCAGTTTTATTTTCAGCAAGCCTATCTCAATGTGACTTTGGGCAAATGGGAAAAAATAAATCCCAATTACGGAAATATGGTGCTGGGATATTTTGGCCAAACACCGGTTGAGCCGGATGCGGAAATTGTCAAGTTAGCTTCCGAACAACTCGGCAAACCAATCTTCAAAGGCGATCCGCTCGATATTCTTGAACCGGGAATTCCGAAAGCTGCTGAAGTCCTCAAAAAAAATAACTTGCCTGAAACCGATGAAAACCTTTTCATTGCTTCCAGTTGCGAAGACAAAGGCATTGATTTTCTGCTGGGTAAAGGAAAAACTTCGATCCGTAAAAAATCGGATGAAGCTAAAAAAGAAGCTCCCGTTTCCGCAAAATCTGCAGCACCTTCCGTTTCCGGACCAAGAGATTACACGATCACAGTTGACGGCCGAGCCTATCAAGTTCAAGTCAATGCCGGTGGTGCGTTGGCTGCGACTACTGTATCGGGGAGCTCTGTGGTTTCCACTCCTGCGGCTCC
>Ga0208571_1000487_pt1 | contig 14399 bp, 10 predicted proteins | sample DeeseametaMP0103_FD_184223 | JGI IMG/M metagenome (GOLD analysis project Ga0208571, IMG submission 184223) | Marine microbial communities from the Deep Atlantic Ocean - MP0103 (SPAdes) | ecosystem: Environmental > Aquatic > Marine > Oceanic | place: Atlantic Ocean | collected 2010-12-22
TAAAATTTCTGGCCACGATCTCATTACGGAAGGCTTTACCAATCTGGGCAATACCAAAAGGTACCTTCAAGCGCTGCGAACCCTGAACCAGTAAATAATTCACATAAATGCCCTGGGCTGTTTCAGGTCGTAAGTAGGCTATAGGGCCTTCATCTTCCACGGGCCCGATTTGTGTTTTGAACATGAGATTGAATTGTCGGGGATCTGTCATTTTTCCAGTGGTTCCGCATTTCGGGCATTGCAAAGTAGACCAATCGACAGATTTAGGATCTTCATCCGTTAATTCATCAGCTTTAAAGCGTGCCTTGCATTGTTTGCAATCCACCAACGGATCATGAAATTCGGCCACATGGCCGGACGCCTCCCAGATCTTTGGATGCATGAAAATCGCACTGTCTAAGCCAACTATATTCTCATGGAGCTGGGTCATGGAACGCCACCACAGTTGTGAAATAGCATTTTTTAATGCAATACCGAGAGGGCCGTAATCATACACAGCGCCGAAGCCGCCATATATTTCGGAACTTTGAAAAATGAATCCGCGCCGCTTACACAGTGATACAATTTTATCTAGGGCGTGGGACTTTTCTGCCATTAATCCAATTCTTTCAGTTCTTTTTCAATCTGGTCATTGAATGGGATTAAAGTACCTGACTCGTGATTTGCTGACTTTTCATCGATTTTCTGTGGTGTACGAAGATATAAGCCTAATACTGTTAATGCTGCAATGGCAATAATTACCGGAGCGACCCAAGCCATGATATTAAATCCTTGAGCCACTGGTATTGCCAGTATTCTTTCACCATACGTTCGAACAAAATGATCCAAAACCTGTTGACGTGTTTGCCCAGTTTCCACCATTGTTCGAATCTCGCCTTCCATTTGCGTATGGCCATGATCATCAACTGTGCCGCTCCAGCAGCAGGGCGCCATAAGGCTTTGTTCTATATCAGTGATTAATTCTTCATTGGCTGGCACAGCAATAAGAACTGAAATTATTAAACAGATTATAAATTTCTTCATTTCTTTTTTCGCCTCCTGCGTTTCGTCGGCCCTTTAGTCCGACGATCGTTTATTAAGTTGACTGCAGTCTCAAGATCAATTTCATCTGGCGAAACATTCTTGGGCAGGCTCGCATTTACTTTTCCATCAGAAACGTAAGGTCCATAACGACCATCTTTAACGACGATTGCTTCACCAGTCTCTGGATGATTACCAAGCGTCTTTAATGCACTGCTGGGCTTATTTCGATTATTAATAATATAAACAGCTGTTTCCAGTGTCACTTTTAGCGGATCGTGAGGGTGAGGCAGTTTGACGTTCTTTTCGCCAACTTTTAAATAAGGGCCGTAACGTCCAAAATCAGCACGGATCTCATCATCAGTGTCGGGATGCATGCCCAGCAATCGCGGCAAGGAAAGCAATTGTATGGCGAAATCAAGATCCACGTTTTCTTTTTCTGTTCCTTTGGGGAGTGATTTCCGTGTTTTGGTATCGCCCAACTGAACGTAGGGACCGTAGGGCCCTTCCTTCAAATAAATTGATTGTCCTGATACATCATCCACACCAAGGAGTTGTGTCTGGGAGGAATCGTTCGCCAGTATTTCCATGGCTTTTTCAACTGAAATATCACCCAGAGAAAATTCTCCAGGAATATTTCTACGCCCATCACCTTGTTGCAAATAGGGACCATAATTTCCAATACGGATAACAATTTCTTCCACACTGCCATTGGTGATTAATATAGTACACGCTTTACGGATATCAATTTCATCCTCCAGCATTTGGTGCAAACCGGGCGTGTCATCACTGCCGAAATAGAAGCCATGCATAAAAGGATGAGGTTCTGATTCACCACGAGAAATAGAATCTAACTCATCTTCCATTTTTGAAGTGAATTGTGAATCGACAATGGAAGAAAAGTGATTTTCCAGTAATTGTGTAACTGCTACAGCTAAAAATGTAGGTACGAGAGAACCCTTTTGATTGCGAACATAATCTTTTTTCTGAATACGTCCAATAATATTGGCCCAGGTAGATGGCCTTCCAATTCCTTGTTTTTCCATCTCTTTTATAACAGACGCTTCCGTGAACCGTGCCGGTGGCTTGGTAATATGTTCTTCCGGAGTGAGATTTTTACATACCAATCGTTGGTCTTTTTTCATTTCTGGCAGGAATTTTTCGCGGTCAGCTAACTTGCCGTCCGGATCATCACTGCCTTCAACATAAACACGCATATAACCTGGAAAAAGGATGACACGGCCGCGAGCGCGGAATACTGTATTTTGATTCTCAATATTTACAATTGTACGTTTCAATTTTGCCGGTTTCATTTGGCTGCCCACCGTCCGCTTCCAAATCAAATCATACAGTTTTCCCTCATCACTGCCCACCTTTGCGCTGACTGTTTTAACATCAGCGTATACAACCCCCGCAGGACGTATAGCTTCATGTGCTTCCTGTGCATTCTTGACTTTGCTTTTATATATGACTGGCTTATCTGGAAGAAATTCATCTCCATAACGGTCTTTAATAACTTTTCTCGCGCCAGCCAATGCTTCTTGGGAAAGCTGAATGGAGTCAGTACGCATGTACGTTATAAAACCTGCTTCATACAGGCGTTGCGCAGTGCGCATGGTCTTTCGTGCAGAAAAATGCAGCTTCCGTGAAGCTTCCTGCTGCATGGTGCTGGTTATAAAAGGTGCATAAGGATTGGACGTTTGTGGTTTTTCTTCAACACTGCTTACAACCCAAGGTCCGTTTTGTAATTCCTGTACAAGTGCTGTTGCTTGGGAAGAAGATAACAGTAATACATTATCTTTTATTAATTTACCTGTATTGCTGTCGAAATCTTTACCTGTAGCCAATCGTTTCCCATCTATTGTGATCAGCTCAGCACTAAAACCCTCTAAAACATCAGTTTCCAATTCAGCTTCGAGATCATAATAAGTAGCTGATTTAAATATTGCTCGCAACCGTTCACGATCAACGATCATTTTCAACGCCGCAGATTGTACGCGGCCGGCAGATAGAGATTCTTTCACAAAACTCATTGTTTTTTGCAGTGTATTCCATAATAAGCGAGACAGTTTATAACCAACCAAGCGGTCAATAATACGGCGAGTATATTGGGCATTAACAAGATCTAAGTCAACATCATGGCGTTGTTGCATGCCTTCGATGATACCTTCTTTGGTGATTTCGGTAAACTGCACTCTGGAAACGGAATCATTCACAATTTCTTCTGCTATGTGTGCGGCGATAGCTTCACCTTCACGGTCAGGGTCAGTAGCCAGGATCACTTCAGACGCTTTAGCAGATTTCTCCTTGATCTTCTTTACAATATCTTCTTTGCCCTCTATAACAACAAATTTGGCTGCGAAATCTTTTTCTACATCAACAGCCAATTCTTTGCGGGGCAGATCTTTTATGTGGCCGACACAAGCAAAGACATCATACTCATTACTGAGGTATTTTTCGATTGTCCGGGCTTTGGCCGGTGACTCAACGATTATAAGTGGTTTGCTCATATTTTTTTTGAGATTTTTAAACTTCTTTCACGCGCGTATTATAATGTAAAATAAATTATAGAAAAGTCAAACGGTGAAATGTTTCACAAGATCATTCATGACTATTTCTTCCTGTTCTCCCGAGGAAAGATCCTTTATTTGAACGGTCTTATTTTTCAATTCTTCTTCGCCCATAATCACAGCTTTAACTGCACCGATCCTATTGGCATCGCGTAATTGAGCTTTTAAACTGCGCCGCAATGTATCCATAATAACGTAACATCCTAACTCTCGCAATTCATTTGCGATGAACAACGCCTGGCCGCTTGCAGATTCAACAAGGTTGATCATATAAACTGTATTTTCTTTTGCGTCATCTCTACCAATATCCATGGACAATAGTATGCGCTCCATGCCGGCGGCAAAGCCAATGGCAGGAGTTGGTTTTCCGCCCAATGTTTCAACTAGACCATCATAGCGGCCCCCCCCGCAAATGGCATCCTGTGCTCCCAGATTACCGGAAATAAATTCAAAGGTCGTCCGTGTATAATAATCCAGGCCGCGAACCATTTGATGATCCAGTTCGTAAAGAATATTCAATCCGTTTAACAGATTCTGTACTGTACTAAAATGTTCCTTGTCATCTGCTGTCCAAAAATCAGTAATAGAAGGTGCATCAGCTATGAGCTTCTGCTCTTCAGGATTTTTTGTTTCCAGAATTCTTAAAGGGTTTGATTCCAACCGTTTTTGGCTGGTTGCTGATAAACTGTCCTTGTGTGGAGTTAAATAATCTTTGAGCGCTTTTGTATATTTATTACGGCATGTACTTGAACCAAGGCTATTCAGTTTTAAAGAAATATCTTTTAATCCTAATTCGGAAAAAATTGTATTGCCAACCGCTATAATTTCTGCATCTTGTTCGGGAAAACCTGATCCGAAGGTTTCGATACCAAACTGGTGGAATTGTCTTTGCCTGCCTTTTTGAGGTCGTTCCCTGCGGAAAAGGGGACCAATGTAGTACATACGCTGCAGCGGTGACTTGCTCCCCAGATTATGCTGGATGTAGGCGCGGGCCACAGGAGCAGTCAATTCTGGACGTAAGGTTAGGGAACCACCAGAGCGGTCTTTCCAGGAATACATTTCCTTGGAAACAATATCGGTGTCTTCACCTATACTCCTGGAAAACAAATTTGTATTTTCAAAAATAGGTGTACGAATCTCACTGTAGCCGTAACTGGCAGCAACGTCATGAATAACACGTTCCAGTTCCTGCCAGCGAACGCTATCTTCCGGAAGAATATCGTGAGTGCCTTTGATCGTGCGATGGGTCATGGGTTAAAGAGTCATATTCCTTACTAAGTTTTCTGCATTTTCTTTATCATTTTCAGGAACATATAGCTTTACTACAGCGCCGGGTACATTCACTAGTGTAATATTGAATGCGGATGAAAAAAAATCGGATTTCAGAAAAAAAGGTATATTATTATTCCTCAAAATTTCACCGGACATTTCACCAAAGATTTTTCCAGGGAATTGACCTACTTCAACCCATTCAATTTTTTCCAGGGGCATATCTTGTGATTTTTCATCCACAAGGGTAACGTTGCAATCAGCGCAGATCTTAATTTTGTGCTCGTATTCGGTTTTGCACTGGGGACAGTATTTAAAATCTGTTTTTACCATTGTTGAATTTGCGATGTTTTAGTTAGAGAATGAAAAAGGAATTAAAAAGGCACGATGCGGTTGTATCCACCACGCTGCTCTATTTTTAAATCCCGCAATGTGGGTGACTTGACATTGATTCTTAAATAAAATCCGGAAGCATACCCGCTTGGCGTCCAGTCTATAGCCAATTCCCAACAATGAAGGTCTCGATAAATGGAAAAGCGATGACTTATGAGTTCATTTTGCATAAGATCAAAACGTGCAGAATAACTCACACGCCAGTTTTTGGTAATATGTAAGCTGGAATTTGTATTGAGCCAGAATGTTTCTTTCTTCAATGCCGGGTTACTTTGCTGCAATGAATAGCCTACACTAAAACGTGTACTCCAGAGTTTACCTTTCGAACCGCCGCTATTTTTTGACAATGGAGACACAACAGCAACGCTGTCTTGCAGAGCAGTCGTATTAGATGTATCTGCAGCTGCATTTTTTGTGCCCATCCGTTGACCGGAAAGCTGAAAACCGGTAGACAAGCTCATCCGTGTTAAGCGCGGTAAAGGAATTCCTTTTTCAGATTGTCTGATCTTATTCACTCGCTGGTTCAGACCTTCATCATATTCATAAAAATCATGGGTCATGCGCAAGTCAACATTCGATGGACCGATTTTAGAACGAAGAGAAGATGACAGATTGCTAAATTTGAATTGTTCTGCAACCATATTATAACTGGTATTCATGCGCCAAGAGAATAGATTAATTATTTTTTCTTTATCCCCTTGGCTAACTTTTGCCTGGAAATTATTGTTTACGCTAAAGGTCATTGCTTGGGATTCATTCCGCGGTGTGCCGCCGGCCATGGTACCGCTGAAGCGGTCGTGGTAAAGTTTATTTCCTGATGTATCCGATATTGTTTCGAAATAACCCAAGTCGGAACCAAAAACAGGTTGAGAGAAATCAGGTTTGAATGAATAGCCAATTGAAGGTGATACTACATGGCGAATAGCAATCAATTTGCCAATGTTGAACGGAAAAAGTCCGTAAACCTGTGTATTGATTGAAGCACCAAAACTTCCTGTGGTCCGTGTGGCAAATCCTAGTGATTCAACTGATTGTATTGTATTGGTAGTGCTGTCTAAACCAGCAACAGAATATGTTTTATTCACCCAATCAGATTTCATATTGATACTGGGGTTAAATGTTATATAACGAAATATTTTTGTGGGTGAGCTGATGGATAATGAATGCCGCATAACATTATCCCTGAAATTCTGTTTTTCAGCATTCCACATATAATAACTGGTGGTATCATCGATTATGGCCTCATCAGATTCATAATAAAAGCGTTCTTTGTTCACGAGTGATGTATTATAGCGCCAGGTTATATTGTTTAACCAGCGTTGCTCGCCGCCTTTATTGGGGAAAAAGTTACGCTGGCCTAGATTAAAACTCATGGAAGGTAGCGTTGCAGTAGTGATATTAGTTTGTAATCCGGCTTTTGATGGTGCTGTATAAAAAACGGATGATGAATCGATCCTGTCATCGGCCATCAGGTTTGTCGTTGAGGAAATATTCATGTTCATGGATGCCTGGATGGATGGCCAACGCTTGGAATAGGTGGCATTGGAGATTGTTTGCTGCTGGCTCATACGTGCTTGCGGATCTGATGTATATTTCCGGCTGAATTCACCGCTACTTGAATAATTGGCGCTCACATTCAGGTTCTGGTTGTGACGCAATTTTTGGGTGTGCTGCCAACGTACTCGGTAACTTGAATTGCGTTCTGTACCAATCTCCGTGATATTATCCGTTGCAGATAATAACTGTCTGCTCTGCAGATTAAGTGAACCATTAAATTTATATCGTACTGCATAACGATTGTCCAAATTGAAAACAAAGCCCTGACGATCTCCAAAGCTCATGGTGAACTTTGTCCCCCAAAAATCACTGGGTGCCCAGAAATATCCAAAATTGTTAATATATTGACCTCTGAGACTATTTTCGCCGTAACCAGGCATGATCCAGCCGGAGTGGCGGCCACCGCTCTTGTGGGGAAAGATGCCAAAGGGTAATCCAAAAATAGGAATTCTGCTGATATAGAGTACAATGGGCCGGGCGATAACCTTGTCCTGGTTAATAATCTTCATGTTGGTGCTTTCAAAATGAAAATGGGGTGTTTCCAGGTCACAGGTGGTATAGGAACTATTTTCGATATAATATACTTTTTGATCATTATTACGGATTTCATTGCCTGCATAATAACCATCATCTGCTTTGGAACGCCCCTGTTTAACACGCCCTTTGCGAGATTTAAGGTTGTAAATCAGCGTATCCCCTACCATAGGGTCCCGCCCCCTTTCAATGATTTTGGGTTTTTGAAACTTTGAAGTTGTATCTGACGGATTGGTTGGAAAAGCCCTGAGCAAATTGTTGTTCCAATCTACGTTGATGAATCCTGAAGTCAGGTCCACATCGGTGTATTTGATATTGGCTTCACCGGTGAGGTCCGTTTTTTTCGTTTGCAAATCATAAATAATTTCATCGGATGTATAGGTTATGGGCGCGTCCACATCTTTGTTAGACGTATCCGGAGTAAATACACCTCGGGATCCTCCAGAAATATAAATGTTCTTTAACTGAACTTCAGTGCTATCGGTACCTCGGAATGACATGACAATTGTATCACCGGATGCTAGATTATTACCTTGATACACAGAATCTTCAAATATATGGTAAAGCGTTGTTGCCATGCCTTCCAAGCGCAGAGAATCCAAACTACCGTTCACGAAATATCCCTTTAAAGTGGAACCGGTCATATCATCAATAAATGAAGCAGATGTTCGTTTTACAATGGTCGAATCGAGCTCTTTTAATTCTGTTTCTCGAAAACCGGACGCTGTATTGATCGCATGTGCTTTGGAGGGGATAAATACATAATCAAGAGCATCATTTTCATAGTACATCTGGATTTCACTGCCTTCCAGGATGCGTCCTTCTTCTTCGAGTTTGGGCTTGATACGGAGCCAGGTTCTGTCATTGCGCACATCGTAAATGGCTAATCCGCAGGTGGCAACACGTCCATTTTCTACAATTTTCACATCTTGTTCAGCTGTATAGGAAACGGCATCTTCTCCTTCTTGCTTGGCATAACGCAAATGGTGGGCGGTAATGGTTTGATTTTCCTGGATCATTTTAGAGTTACCGCTGGCACTTCCGCTGTCCAGTTCAGAATAATAGATTACCGTGTCCGCACTTAAATCATAGTCTTTATCCCAGATGTGGACTGAATTGTAACAGGTGAATTTGTCATTGGGTGAATCAAAGTGGACTGAATCAGCAGTGAGGTTCTGGCCTTCTTTATCCATTATCACATTTCCGGTTAATAAACCCTGGCTGGTCTTTTCGTGGTATTGAGCACGATCACAGCGGATGGTCATTTTGCCTTTCGTGAACACAACATTACCTGTTAAAAATTGTGTGGATTTACCGTTTATATTTTTGTTTTCGAGAAGATCGGCTTGTTTCAAGCGCAAGCGTTTATCTTGAGAAAAAAGTAAAAGGGGGAGAATAAGAACTAATCTTTGTAGCGGTCTGGCCAGCATTGTTTCAAACGTTTTGCGATAAATTCTTCATAGCCTAAATGAGTCGGTGCATAGAAAGTTTCCTTAACACCTTCCGGGAAATAATTTTCATCTATAAAATGTTCCGGGGCATTGTGGGGATAGTTGTAATCTTTGCCATAATCCAAGTCTTTCATGAGTCCTGTGGGTGCATTTCGTAAATGCAATGGTACGCCTGGAGTTCCATCCGTTCGCACTTTGCCCATGGCTTTATTTACCGCCAAGTAAGAAGCGTTGGATTTGGGCGCGCTGGCCAGATAAGTGGTTACTTGCGCAAGAATGATGGCTGCTTCCGGCATGCCGATCATATGGACGGCCTGGAAACCGGTTGTAGCAATGGTCAAACCTTGTGGATCGGCATTACCGATATCTTCAGAGGCCAAGATCACGAGACGCCGGGCAACAAATTCGGGTTTTTCTCCGCCTTCCAGCATGACAGCCAGCCAGTAAACTGCCGCATCTGGGTCACTCCCACGGACAGACTTGATGAATGCACTGATAGTGTCGTAATGGTAATCACCTGTTTTGTCGTAGAGCTGTGTTTTGCTCTGCAGAGCCTCCTGCAGAATCGCATCAGTGATGATGCCTTTTTCATTTATAAGGTTTAGAGCTACTTCCAGTGTATTAAGCATTTTGCGGGCATCACCACCAGCAGAATGAATAAGTTTTTCCCGGATTTTATTATCAATTGTAACACCACTTTTGGATAAAATGATGTCCAATTCTAACGCCCGATCCATAATACGCTTTAAATGGTCTGCTGACAATGGTTTGAGTGTTAATGTTCTGCAACGGGACAGAAGAGGACTGATCACTTCAAATGAAGGATTTTCTGTTGTGGCACCAATAAGAGTTAAAACACCTTTTTCTACAGCATGGAGCAGGGCATCCTGCTGGGATTTGCTGAAGCGGTGGATCTCATCAATGAAGAGGATAGTTGAGCGACCAGCATCCTGGTTGCTTTTGCTTGTGGCAATGATATTGCGCAGATCCTTCACACCGCTGGAGACGGCAGACAGTTCATGAAAATCTGTTTCTACTGATTTAGCAATGATGCGCGCTAAGGTTGTTTTACCCGAACCAGGAGGCCCCCAGAAAATCATGGAAAAGGGTTTTTTTTGCTGTAATGTTTTAGAGATAATGCGGTCATCATCTACCAAATGATTTTGGCCGATGAATTCATCTAATGAAGCAGGACGGATACGATCAGCTAGTGGTGGTAAGTGTAATGAAGAAAACAAGGTTGCAGTTTTTGTCATGGTACGCTGTAAACTCCTGCGGAAATTACGCTGAAAATATGCTTATATCGACACAACGACTTTTAATACTTTTAGTTCTTTGCCTAATGATTATAACTGGCTGCCAAAACGAAAGGATAATCATGGATAATGGATTAATCATGGAAACGCTAAAAGAAGGCGCTGGTACTGTTGCAGAACAATACAGCATTGTTACTGTGCATTATACGGGCACTCTGGAAAATGGTACTGTATTTGATTCTTCACTTAAACCGGGAAAAGATCCTTATCGTTTTACTTTAGGTGTAAAACAAGTGATCGAAGGTTGGGATCAAGGATTGATTGGTATGAAAGTAGGTGAAAAGCGCAAGCTGATTATCGCACCGGAAATGGGGTATGGGAATCAGGGTATGGGAGTGATTCCACCAAATTCTACGCTCATTTTTGAAGTAGAATTATTAGAAGTAGAATAGAGCCACCGAGAGGACTTGAACCCCCGACCCGCTCATTACGAAAGATATATATTAATTACAATGCTACATTCCTGTAAATATAGTAATATAAGTACATACAGGTATTTATAGGGATTAATGAATTTCTGTGTTTTATGGTTTTTTTTACAAAATCAAGAATGTTATGTTTTACTAAATTCAGTGGATATTTTACTGCCGGGTTAGCTGATGTTGATTCAAGCATCCGATTCGTAATCGGAAGTGCGTGGGTTTGATTCCCATACCCGGCTCTTCATAAACAAAAAAACCCCGCTAATGGGCGGGGCTTGATTTTTTCATTGTTGAAATCAACGATAATACTTTTCCATTGAATTCTTCGGCATTACAAATACCGGTGATTAAAATGGAAATTATTATGATAATATTTATCATAAATATCCTCTCTTTTATTTTATGTTAGTGATGACCTTTTATTATTAAACCCATATCTGTTACTGCTACGATAGTGCCGTCTTTATAGTCTACACCCATGAACCAGTTGTAAGGATTAATATTCAGTATGCTTTGAAATGATTTTATTGTTGATCCGTTATAATGAAATATATTTGCATCATAGCCTACAAAAAAAAGATCATTAGAATATTGTCCTCCGATATCTCTTATAAATCCGTTATAGTCTTTATGTATTATTTCATAATCTATCAAATTGTCATTTTTATGTATAGAAACTTGACTGTGATCATGGCCACCGCTATAAGACACAAACCATTCGATGCCTGCCCAAACAGTGGGTGTTACATATTGCTCATCTTCAAAATAGGGATTAAGTTCATCCCAAATTACTTCCCAGTCCGTTCCATCAGATTGTAACAGCAATCCTCTGTTTGGATAATCCGTCCAACCATAAGCCCAGATGCGCTTTGCTCCTGTTTCCGGATCAACTATCCCCACAATGCCATCCAAATCCTGGGTTGTGGGGCTTGCCATCTTTGTAAATGATGTACCGTCATAGTGGACAATAGTACCGTGTCTTCCAACGAAGTAAATATCAGATGATGAGTACCCCCAAGAATAGTTAACTCCTCCATCATCCGGATTTAACACACCCATTTCCCATAAATGGTAATATGACCATTCTATTCCATTCCAACGCATGGGTATTCCGGAACATACCCAAATATCATTTTCATTAAAATATGTTATACTATATAACTCGATTGATCCGCTTACAATTTTAATGTATTCCCACTCTCTCCCATTCCAATGAGCTGCATTAAAAGTCTCTCTACCGGTACCGTTAAATGAAGAATCAGGATCATCTACTTCAATCTCCCCTACCACCCAAATGTTATTTTCATCAATGATCTGCACATCTCTTAATGAACCGGATATACCCAATGTATCAATCTCCCAAATAAAATTATGGCTGGTAGTATCCATTAGGCATTTTGTCTGATCTTCATTCCAATAGTAGCCTTCTGTGCACTCGCAGTTGCCGTTCACTTCAATCTGGTGGTTTCCGCAGTATGTTGTTTCCGGCGGGTCAGGGCAGGCGGTTATAAGGAAAAAGAATAAAAAAAGAATAAAGAAGGACGCCTGCCGGGAGAAGTGTTCTTTTTTAAACAAAATTCATATTCGGATCATTAAAGTATTTATCTACTTTAGTATTATACATTTTTTCCATTCAACATGGTTGCCAACTTTTAAAGAGTAAAAATAAACACCAGACTGAATTTTTTGAGTATCCCAAGATACCGTATACTTACCTGGACTATTAAATCCTCCAACCAATTGTTCAATATGGTTTCCTTTTATATCAAATACAGAAAGATCTATTTTTGAATATTTGTTTAATTGAAATGAAATATTAGTTTTTGTATTAAACGGGTTAGGGAAATTTTGATTCAAAGAAATAATAATGGGTATATTTGATAATGAAGTTTCATTAATAGATGTACTTTGAACATAGTTTAAAACAATATAGGGTTTGTATATAGAATGTGAGCCTGTATAAAACTCTATAAAATCTTGATACAAATCATCATCATGAGAAATAGAAAATCTGATTCGAAACTGGCTCTTATCTCTTCCTGAATCCAAATCATTTAATACGTATTCAGTAATACCCATCGATCGCCACCCTATATTTTCATTGGTTGATATTGATCCAATATTTGAAGATAATGTATTTACATCATATGGGTCTCCTGCTGTAAAGTCTGTTGTATCAAGTGTATCTCCATAGATAATATGATCCATTATACATGGTGTCCATTGTATTGGTTTATTATAAAATATAGGAAAAATCCATTCAACATTATTCCCAGTAGAATAGGATTGATAAATATATAATTGAATATTATCCAGTTGATATTGATTTATTGTTAATGACACAGATGATATATCAAAACTAACATATGACCTGGCAATATATGATTCGTCAGGCCACCAATAATATCCATCACCTACAAAACAATAATTATTATTTAAGTATACATAATAATCACCTGGATTTGTATTATAAACATATCTTATTTCACCATCAAGATCAGATGAACTGAAAATTGTATCTTGAATTGTTTGAGAAAAAAGACAATTAATAATTAAAACAGCTCCAAATATTGATCTTAATAATCGTTTAAATCTGGATTTATTATTCATGAATAATGCATGAATTTTACTTTTAGTTTAATATTTATTTTAGTCACCTTATTAATCAACTTGTTTCCCTAAAATAATTAATGCCTTTTCCTGCGGCACAAATACTGATCCCACTCCTACAAAAATACCATTTATATAATCCATAGATCGTATTCGCATTTGTCCATTTGGATAACTGTTGTATACATCTTGTAAAAGTTTCCAACTGACTCCATTGAAATGGACTATTTCCCCCCAAATATCAATCCATACAATATCATTATAATTATTTCCTCGTATTATTACTGGTACCCTTCCCTCCACAAAAGATAAATTGCTTGGAACAATTGTTTCTATTTTATCGCTTATTGAAAGCTTCATAATGCCACCTTTACCAATAATATATGTAGTATCCATAAAGCTGAATGTGGAATACATTCTCCCTAAAATTCCTAAATCTAAATTTGTAGGAAATAGACTTTCTGAATAGTAATCTGTTTCCCAAATTCCAGTTTCATTTACTAAAGCAATACTATGACCATTGTTATCAACATTATAACCGGTAATATATATAATCTCATCTGTCCCATTAATATCTTGTAAATTAATATTAGTATCACTCTCAATCTTTGTAAATGAACTCCCATCATAGTGGACTATACTTCCCTCAAACCCAACAAAATATATATTTGATGATAAATTGCTCCAAATTTCATTTCCAGCACAAACACCTTCCATACCCATATCATTTAAATGATATCGAGTCCAATCATTTCCATCCCAATGATAGGGAAAACAATGCGATGTTACCCAAATATCATCCTCTGAAAAGTATTTAATACTATACAAATCCAATGTATTACTGTAAATCCCCATTAACTCCCACTCACTTCCATCCCAATGTGCAGCATTATATTCTCCACTATCTGTTTCAATATTTCCGACCACCCATATATTATTCTCATCCACAATGGCAACATCCCTTAAATAACTTCCGTATTCTCCCAGTGTATCAATCTCCCACACAAAGTTGTGGCTGGTGGTGTCCCAACAGCATGCGGTAGAGTCATCTTCACAGGGACTTTGACCAACCGGGCAGTCGGCTAGTTGAGGTTTGGTGTTAGGAGGTTCTGGACAGGCTACAAATAAAAAAAAGATTAAAGTAATCACCCCCCCCTCCAAAGACTGTTCTAATTAATGACTTAATTCTCGTTTTTTTATTCATAAGCAATTTGATTCTATATCATTTCAACAATACAACTTTCTGTGATTGAGTAA
>Ga0208571_1000491_pt1 | contig 14305 bp, 9 predicted proteins | sample DeeseametaMP0103_FD_184223 | JGI IMG/M metagenome (GOLD analysis project Ga0208571, IMG submission 184223) | Marine microbial communities from the Deep Atlantic Ocean - MP0103 (SPAdes) | ecosystem: Environmental > Aquatic > Marine > Oceanic | place: Atlantic Ocean | collected 2010-12-22
CCGGCCGACTTCAGGGCCGCATAAAGCACCTCGGAGTTTTTGACTGAGACGGGCAACCCGGCGCCACCTCCAAACAGGTGGGCCAATTGTATGCGCCCGTGCCTGGCCGGTCAAACAGGTATACGTTTGCCCGGCCAGTGTTCGCATGGATATACTGCACCCACGAAACTTCATTCAGCCTTCCGGAGGCGCGGTGCAGCCAGCTATCTGGGACCCGGCCGAGACTATCTCCCGCGAGAAGATGGAACAGCTCCAAGTGGAGCGCCTTCGGGACTGCGTCCGGCGGGTTCAGGAAAAGGTCCCCTTCTACCAAGAGCGGCTCTCCGGGTTCGAGCCGGCCAGCATCCAGTCTCTGGCCGACTTGGCGCGGCTGCCGTTCACCCACAAGCAGGACCTGAGGGATAATTATCCCTTCGGGCTCTTCGCGGCGCCCATGGCAGACGTGATCCGCATCCACGCCTCCAGCGGCACCACCGGCAAGCCCACGGTGGTCGGTTACACGGCCAACGACATCGACATATGGGCCGGTCTGGCGGCGCGGGCACTATCTCTGGCCGGGGTAACCCGGGATGACATCGTCCAGAACGCCTACGGATACGGTCTGTTCACCGGTGGACTGGGGCTCCATTACGGGGTCGAGAGATTGGGCGCGGCGGTCGTGCCGGTCTCCTCCGGAAACACTTCACGGCAGGTCATGCTGCTACAGGACTTCGGCACAACCGTCCTCTGCGCCACTCCCTCTTACGCCCTGGTCTTGGCGGAGAGCGCGTCCGAGATCGGCTATGACCTGAAAGCCGGGCCCCTGCGGGTGGGTATCTTTGGGGCTGAGCCCTGGTCGGAAGAGATGCGCGCCGAGATCGAGTCCCGGTTGGGAATCATCGCCCTGGACATCTACGGCCTGTCTGAGGTCATGGGGCCGGCGGTGGCCATGGAATGCACCCAAAAATCGGGGATGCATATCGCCGAGGACCACTTCATTCCTGAGATCATCGACCCAGAAACTTCGGAGCCGCTGCCGTTGGGCCAACCGGGAGAGTTGGTCTTCACTTGCGTAACGAAAGAAGCCCTGCCACTGGTCCGTTACCGCACCCATGACCTGGCGCGGCTCCTGCCCGGCGATTGCGCCTGCGGCCGCACCACGGTCCGCATGGAGAAGGTCCTGGGCCGCAACGACGACATGCTGATCATTCGCGGCGTAAACGTGTTCCCATCGCAGATCGAGGCCGTGCTGCTGGCCATCGGCCAGGTGGAGCCCCACTACCAATTGATTGTGGAAAGAGGCGCTGACCACCTGGACGAACTTGAAGTCAGGGTCGAGTCGGCAAGCGGTCCCAGCCAGCACGGCGAGCTTAGAGGAAGATTGGCGACCAGCCTGCGCAACGCTCTGGGCATCGGCTGCGACGTGACGATCTTGGCCCCTGGAGAGATCGCCCGCAGCGAGGGAAAGGCGGTCCGGGTCATCGACAACCGGCACATCTAGCGAAACCCCGCCCACCGGAGGCAAGCCAATGGAATTGCAGACCATGAGATACGAGACCGACGACGACCTGATCCGTTTGACCCTGGACCGGCCCGAGGTACTGAACGCGGTCACCTACCAGGGCACGCTGGAACTGCATCAAGCGGCCCAGTCGATCCACGACGACCCCCACGCCAGGGCCGTGCTCATCCGAGGAAACGGCCGGGCTTTCTGCACCGGAATAGACCTCAAAGAGCTGGCGGCTGAGGAGACGCCCCACGACTACTTTGTACAGTGGGACCAGGCCCTGCGCCTGCTCGAAACTTCCGACAAGATAATAATCTGCGCCATCCAGGGATACGCCTTGGGCGGCGGTCTTCAGCTCCCACTGGCGTGCGACATTCGAATCGCCACCGAGGACGCGGTATTGGGGTTACCGGCGGCCAAAGAGGGGTTCATACCGGGACTGGGCACCTACCGGCTGCCCCGGTACATCGGCCTGGGCCGGGCCAAGCGAATGGCCATCTCGGGCGAGAACGTCGACGGTCTTGAAGCGCTTCGCATCGGGTTGGTGGACTACGTCGTCAAAGCTCAAGACTTCGACCAGGAAGTTGAGGAGCTAGCCGAGCGGTATCTGGCCCTCAGTTCCGAGGGCGCGCGGCAGACCAAGCTCATGCTTTCGGCCTACCAGGACCTGCCCCACGGCCAGTTCTTCGAGGAATACCTGCACCGCCAGTCCATCGCCATCGCCTCCCCCGACCACGACGAGGCGATGAACGCCCTCCGGGAGAAACGGGGCCCGGTCTACAAGTCGCGATAGGGTCGGTTTCTAGGCGGGATTTACCGTCTCTTGGGGCCCCGGCACCTTTACTTCTGGCCGTTTCCAGTGACCACGGCGGTCGCCTGCTCAAGGTCCCCGATGGAGATTGGTTTCTGAAGAACAAGATTGGCCAGCGGGTCCAGGAAGGAACGGGTGCTGGAATTCGCCATGTCTCCGGTGAGAAATATGATCTTACCGGCCATGACCGGGTCCGCCGCGTTTAATCGTTGGAATAATTCTTGGCCGCCTGTCCCGGCCATGCGCAGATCGAGCATGATGCAGTCGTAGCTCTGGTCTTGCAATCTATCCCAGGCTTCATCGCCGTCGCCGGCCACGTCGACTTTATGATTCCGTCGCTCAAGAAGCCTGACGATGATGTTCCGGAGGTCTGGTTCATCGTCAACCACCAACAGCCGAAGCGGGGAAATGGCTGGTTCATCTGGCCGACCGGCGGCGCCCGAGTCGCTCGGCGGAACTTCTATTTGGAAGGTGGAACCCGACACGCCGTCGCTCTCCGCCCACAATGAGCCCCCCAACTGGGCAATGATTCCGTAGGAAACGCTCAGGCCCAATCCCGTACCGCAGCCCGCCTCTTTAGTCGTGAAAAATGGGTCGAACACTTTCCCCAGATTTTCAGCCGAAATACCAGGTCCATCGTCGGATATGTTGATTCGGGTTGACCCGCCGGTCTCCTGAACCGAAATCGAAATGTGACCGCGCCCGTGGGCCCCGACGCAGGCATGCTCTGCATTGCTCAGGATGTTTAAGAGGACCTGGGTCATCAATTACTCGTCTATCGCGATTTCAGGATGGTCCAAGAGAACATTGGTTGAAGCAGAGATGTTGTTCACGCGAAAGTCGTGATTCTTCAGCGCCAGGCAACGTTCGATGAATTCTCTGGCATCGACCGCGGCGATCTCCGGGGAAGACTTCTTCGCGAATTGCAATAGGTTCCGTACGATGGTTGCCGCCCGTTTCCCTTGATCTGAGATGACCTTCAAGTCATTGATGACCGGGTTTGGAAGGCCCTGGCTCATCAGGGATTCGGAGTAAAGGCTAATGGCGGCCAATGGGTTATTGATCTCATGGGCCACGCCGGATGCCAACTCCCCCACAGAGAGCAGACGGCCAGCTTCGGCTATCCTTTCTAGTTCCGTCTTTCGATCCGTGATGTCTTCGGCGAACCCGCTCATCCTGAACAGATTTCCATCGGTGTCGTTCACCGGAAAGCCACGGCTGTGGATCCACCGCACCGAGCCGTCCCGTTTGATGATTCTATATTCCACATCAAGATAGCCGGTCTTGTCCGCGTCGCTGCTACCCTGTTGAATCATTTCCCTGTCTTCAGGGTGAATGTTCCTGTAGATCTTTCCAAAGTCAGCGTAGGTATCTGCCAGCGGTGAGTCCCAAACCTCTTCAGCATTCGGGCTTGCGTATAACAGACGACGCGGATCCAGTTCAACCAGCCAAAATACTCCGCTAATGCTGTCCGCAATCTGCCGGAACCGCGTATCACTCTCCGAAACGGCCAGCTGTGCCCGGTCTCTCTCAGTGGACAATTTAAAAGTAGCGAGAGCGCCTGCCAGCATGATACCTATTCGGTCCGCTGTGGCCATGTCGTATTTGCTGTATTCTCTCTCGCAGGGACAAGAGAATCAATGTTCCGATGATGTTTCCTTCGAAAACCAGTGGCACGGCCATCATCGTCCGATAGCCGCGACCAAACATCTCTTGGACGATCGGTAATGACCCGGAAACCAAACGCGGATCGTCAGAATTAATGATCTGACCTGTTCCGTGCTTGACGACCTCAGCGGTTATCGACCCCGCATAGAGTTTGCCGTAATTACCCACCACCATCAATCTTGGATCATGCAAGAATTCGGTGAAATCCGGACTGAAAGTCTCGGTGTCGAGATCTACAGCTACAATCACAACATGGTCCAGAGAGATGACATTGGCAATCTCAGATATCAGCGCCTCAGACGCACCTGGTCTGCTCAGCGGCACGCTCAAGATTCGACCTATCGCGGCCTCTGCTTCAAGGATGATCCTACCCCGCGCTTCACTTTCTGAGCGGGCCAACTGGGCCCGGTCTCTCTCGGCGGCAATCTTGAAGGTAGCTAGCCCCCCGGCCAGTAGAGCGCTGATCCGTCCCGCGGTGATCAGGTCCTCTTCACAGTATTGTCCGTCTAGCCTAGAACAGACAACAGTCCCGTTGATCGTTCCCTCAAACTCCAACGGCACAGCAAGGATGGAACTGTAGCCGTGGTCGATGACTATCTGGGCTAGGGGCAGTTCTCCAGACGATATCCGGTCATCGTCGGAATTAACTATCTGACCGGCCCCCGTACGAATCACCTCGGCGGTGATCGATCCGGAATATGGCTGTCCTACAATGCTGGCGACCATCTCGTCGAGGTTGTTAAAAATTTCGTTGAATTCCTGACTGAAAGTCTCTGCTTTGAGGTCTACACTCATGATGACGAGTCTGTCCGTAGGAATTATCTTATCGACCCGTAATCTCATCGCGTCAATCGCATCGGAATCTTCCCTGGGGGAACTCAGGATTTTACCGATGGCAGCCTCTGCCTCAAGAATAGCCTTGTTTTTTGCGATTTCCCGTTCGGCTTCGACCCTAAATTCCCGTTGTTTGAAATCGGCGAACGCCCCTGCCACCAGATTCCCCAGCCTTGCGGCTTTGGCTAGGTCTTTTCCAGTGAACGGGCCTGAACCTCGGTTAAATCCCATCGTGCCGATGACTTGGTCTCCCACGATCAGGGGAACCGAGATGAGGTAAGGCTGACCGGAAGAGACGAACAATCCTGCTCGGGGGAACCTTGGTTTCGCGCCCTCACGATCATCCAACCTAAAGATCTGGCTAGTTCTGGACCGAACAACAATCTCCATTGCTGTCCCATCGATCGGTATGGCTTTCCCAATAACGAAGTCCGGAATCTGTTCACCAATCAGGAACTCAGTGGTATAGGCATTGTTTGCGAGGTCCAAGGAATTCAGAGCTACTCGCTCGAACTCGATAATTTCCGCCGCTTCCTCCGCGAACCTTTTAAACACATCGGGACCGACCAAGGTGGAGCTGACAATTCCGCTGATTTTGGCCTCCGCCTCGTTTATCTCCTGGAGTCCCGCCTTCGCAATCATCATCCCAACCACGGCGCCAACCGCGACGAGCATTCGGACGGTGTCTTCTTGAAAATGGTCGAGGAATCTGGAGGCAAAACTGAGAGTACCAAAGATCTCCGCATCAATCAGGACGGGGAGTACCATCGAGGACTTAACGCCCGAGTCCAAATAACCTTGAATCAAGGTTTCTTTGGCAGGATAGTTGTTGACCACGGCGGGAATGCCTGTACGGAGTGTTTCTGATGCCATGCCGGTGCTAACCGAGATGCTCATCCGGATGTCTTCGGGCGGCACCAGGAAGTTGTAGGAGGCGACAAGGTCTAATTTGGAGTTGTCGGGATCCCATTCACGCAGAATGACCAGATCCGCGCCAGTGAACCTGGCCAATGCCGCCAGCGTTGATTCACATTTTTCCAAAAAGGACAGGCGGCCCGTCAGGATTCCGGTGATTTCGACAATCGTGTCTAATTCTTCGGGGTTTTGATGGGAGTCGGCCATTGCTACCATATTGGAAAAATCTTGAACTCCATCCGAGGACATTAACCCAAATAGGGAGTAATAACGTCAAAAATACTGACTTATTGCGATAGCCATAACATTCACTGCCAGATTATTGCAGGTTTCGTACCATACATCATGCCTAATCCATCTTTAAAACACGATATCCAATCAGCATAGCTCTGACCTAGGGTCTTGCTGGATATAAGCCCCTTAATACGCATGGAGTGACCGCTGCCAATAGTGGAGCGCGGCGACATCTGGGGCCGGTTTTTAGACCTTAGGCCAGACCCGTAGTGCCAGCGCTTCTTGCATGGCGATGATATCGCTGGGGTCGCCGGCCTTGGAACTGGCCACCCCGCCAAAGTCGAATATCAGGTTGGTCACCCCGATTGCCTCGTAGGACCGGATGTCCTCGGCCACCTTGTCGGGCGGGCCGGCAAATGGGATTCCGTCTGTGCCATCTGAATTGGGATCAAAAGTGGACACCCGGAACGCGACCTCGACGTCTTTGGGGTCTCGTCCCTCGCGCTCGGTGCGGGCCGCCAACCGGTCCATGGACGCTTTCAGCAACTCGGGGGTGCCCAGCGGGAACCCGGGGTTGGTCCCCACGGGGTGCCACGCGTTCCCCATGCGGGCGGCCCGCCGAATGGCCCGGTTGCTCTCGCCACCCACCCAGATGGGGATGTGGGGCTTCTGCACGGGTTTGGGCAAGAAATGAATATTCGAAAAGTTGACGTACTTGCCCTCGAACGTCGGGTCGTCCGACGTCCAAAGCTCGATGAAGGCCCGGATATATTCGTCGGTGACCGCCCCTCGGTCATCGAAAGACGGCAGGTCCAAGGTCTCGAATTCCTCTCTCAGCCAGCCGGCCCCCACGCCGAGAGTCACCCGGCCGTTGGACAGCACGTCCAGGGTGGCCAGAGCCTTTGCAGCGACGATGGGGTTGCGGTGGGGCACGATCATGACGCTGGTGCCCAGGCGCAGAGTGGTGGTCTGGCCTGCGATGAACGCCAGCACCGTGAGTTGGTCGAGGCAGGCCCCGCCGATGGTCCCGGGGTGGACGGCTTCAGGGTTGTAGGGATAAGGCGAGGAGATGTCCTTGGGGAAGACTATGTGGTCTGGACAGACCACCGTATCGAACCCCAAGTCCTCGCCCCGGCGGACCAGGGCCCGCATGGACTCTGGTGCCGAGAGGGGACCGCTGCCGGGTATTGTGAAACCGTATTTCATGCTTGTTCTCCCATGTCCGGACTCCTGCTGCTACTGATAAAACAGAGGGTCTCAGTATCCGGGGAGTGTATTAACCGCCTCGGTGCCTGTCAACGCAGTCCGTTCCGCGCCCATTCTGATAAGATTGACCAAATCGTTCCAAGCCGGACCGAGCGCTATGGCTGATACAGGCACCGCATCCGGTCACGAGACCGGAATCTTCGTGGATTTTGCCACCAGTCCCTCCCAGTACAAGCACTGGCGGCTTGAAGTCGACGGGCGGGTCGCCCGGCTGAGCTTGGACGTCCAGGAAGACCAACCTTTGGTCCCCGGTTATGAGCTCAAGCTAAATTCCTACGATCTGGGCGTGGACATCGAGTTGTATGACGCCGTCCAGCGGCTGCGGTTCGAGCACCCCGAGGTCGGCGCGGTGGTGATCACTTCCGCCAAAGACCGGGTCTTCTGCGCCGGCGCCAACATCAAGATGCTGGGCCAGTCGGGCCACGGCTTCAAGGTGAATTTCTGTAAGTTCACCAACGAGACCAGGAACAGCATGGAGGATGCGTCGGCGAACTCGGGCCAGACCTATATCTGCGCCATCAACGGCCCCGCCGCGGGAGGCGGGTACGAGTTGGCCTTGGCCTGCGATCACATCCTGCTGATCGATGACGGCTCAAGCACCGTTTCTTTACCCGAGTTGCCCTTGCTGGCAGTCCTGCCCGGCACCGGCGGGCTGACACGTCTGGTGGACAAACGCGGGGTACGGCACGACCACGCCGACTTCCTCTGCACCACCTCGGAGGGCATCCGCGGCAACCGGGCCTTGGACTGGCGGCTGGTGGACCAACTCGCCCCTCGCTCTGCATTCGATGAGGCAGTCACCAAACTGGCATCGGAGACCGCCGCGAAGTCCGACCGGCCCGCCTCCGCCCGAGGGATCGACCTAACGCCCCTGGAGCGCCAGGTCGACGCAGACCAAATTCGCTACGAATACGTCAAGATCGTCCTGGACCGGGAGCTGGGGGTGGCTAATATCCTCATCCAAGGTCCAAGCGGAGCCCCCCAGTCCAGCCTCGAGTACATCCATGACGCCGGCGATAAGTTCTGGCCGCTGGCATTAGCCCGTCAGTTGGACGACGCCATCCTGCACCTCAGGCTCAACGAAAGCGAGACCGGGACCTGGGTGTTCCGCACGAAGGGCGACAAAAACCTGGTTGCCGCCTACGATGATCTCCTTTTGAAACACGCCTCGGACTGGCTGGTTCGAGAGATAACACTCTACCTGAAGCGCACCTTGAAACGCCTGGACGTTAGTTCCCGGTCTTTAGTCACACTGATTGAGCCGGCGAGCTGTTTCACCGGGACGCTGCTGGAGCTGGCGCTGGCCGCCGACCGATGCTACATGCTGGACGGAGAATTTGAAGACGATGCCGACTCGGCCGCACCTGCAGCGGTTCGGCTTACGGGCATGAACTTTGGGCCTCTGCCGATGGTCAACGGAATCACTCGCCTGGAAGGCCGGTTCTTGGGCCGGCCCGAGGCCATCGACGCCATCATGGAACGGACCGGCAACGACTTGGACGCACACACCGCCTTCGACCTGGGTCTGGTCACTTTCATCCCCGACGACATCGACTGGGAGGATGAGGTACGCTTGGCCCTGGAAGAACGGTCCAGCTTCTCGCCCGACGCCCTGACCGGCATGGAAGCCAGCCTGCGTTTCGGCGGGCCGGAGACCATGGAGAGTAAGATATTCGGACGGCTCAGCGCGTGGCAAAACTGGATCTTCCAGCGCCCCAACGCCTCCGGTGAGCAGGGCGCTTTGCAGCTATACGGCACCGGTACGAAACCTCTATTCGACAAAGGCCGGGTGTGATGGCGGACCCGGCGAGATTTGAGTAAATCATGGCTATAGAACATTCAAACATCGACTACTCCGAGCGCATTCCTAACAACGTGGACCTGTCGGGCAACCGCCGTCTGCAACGGGCGCTGGAGTCCTGGCAGCCGAACTACATCAAGTGGTGGCAGGACCTGGGGCCGGACCGCAGCAACGGATTCGATGTCTACCTGCGCACGGCAATCAGTGTTGAGCGCGACGGCTGGGCCAACTTTGGGTTCGTAAAGATGCCCGAATACCGCTGGGGAATCTTCCTCGCCAAGCCCAATCTCGACCGCAAGATATCGTTCGGAGACCACAAGGGCGAGCCTGTCTGGCAGGACGTTCCTGGAGAGTACCGGGCCCCGCTCCGCCGGCTGATCGTCACCCAAGGAGACACGGAACCCGCGTCGGTGGAACAGCAGAACCACCTTGGGGCGACCTGTCCTTCTCTCTACGACCTGCGAAACCTGTTCCAAATCAACGTGGAAGAGGGCCGGCACCTGTGGGCCATGGTCTATCTGCTTCATGCCTATTTCGGTCGCGACGGGCGCGAAGAGGCCGAGATGTTGCTGGAGCGGCACTCGGGAGACGCCGACAAGCCTCGCATATTGGGCGCCTTCAACGAGCCGACTCCCGACTGGCTCTCGTATTACATGTTCACTTATTTCACCGACCGCGACGGCAAATTCCAACTGGCGGCGCTGGCCGAGTCGGGCTTCGATCCTCTGGCTCGCACCTGCCAGTTCATGCTCACCGAGGAGGCCCACCACATGTTCGTCGGCGAGACGGGCATCATGAGGGTGGTCCAGCGCACCTGTGAGGTCATGAAAGAGATCCAGAGCGAAGACCCCAAACAAGTTCGGGAAGGCGGCGCGATTGACCTGGGCACGTTGCAGAGGTACATAAACCTGCACTTCACAGTTTCCGTGGACCTGTTCGGCCAGGAGATTTCCACCAACGCCGCAACCTACTTCAACACCGGGCTAAAGGGCCGCTATCTGGAATCACGGCTCGATGACGACCACCGCTTAACCGATAGCTCATGGCCGGTGCACCTGGTCCATGACGGGCGCATCGTACTGGAGGACCGGCCGGCCGTAACCGCGGTCAACGAGCGGCTGCGTGACGATTACATCAAGGACTCCCAACGGGGGATAGACCGTTGGAACGCGGTGCTGGACTCCCACGGGGTGGATTTCCGGTTCACGCTGCCCCACCGGTTCTTCAACCGACACATCGGGACATCGGCTGGCATCAACGTAACGCCCCAGGGCGAAGTCATCTCCGAATCCGAGTGGCAGTCCCGGGAGGGCGGATGGCTGCCCACCGACGAGGACCAAGCGTTTGTCGGTTCGCTGATGAACCGAGTGACCGAGCCGGGGAAGATCGCCGCCTGGATAGCCCCTCCTGCACGAGGTATAGACGGCAAGCCATGGGACTACGAGTATGTCCGGTTCAATTGATTCGGCGTCTGTCCAAGGAGTGATGCGATGGCCGACCATACCGTAACCGTCGATCATTCTGCCACGCCTTCGACGATCGAATATTCGCCAGTCTTTAACGTGGCCGTCACCATGATCGACCGTCACGTGGCGGAAGGACGGGGCGGCTACCCCGCCATCATCAACACGGACGCCGGCACCGACCCAGAGGACGGCGCCGATAAACAAGTCACCTTCCAGCAACTGGCCGAACGGGTCAACCGGTGCGGCAACCTGCTCAGCTCCTTCACCTCGGAGCCCGGCGGCCGGATCTTGATGGTGGTCAAAGATTGCCCCGAATTCTTCTACATATTCTGGGGGGCCATCAAAGCTGGGCTGGTGCCGGTGCCGTTGAACACCCTGCTGCGGGCCAGCGACTACCAGTTCATGATCGAGGACTCGACCTGCGCCGGCCTGGTGTATTCGCCGGAGTACCGGTCCGAAGTCGCTCCCGCCCTCGCCGCCACCGGGCACAATCCGGATTTCGTCTTCTGCACCGAAGGTCCAAGTGGAATGTCTGGGATGTTGGATGATTATTCCGCGATTCTGGAGCCGGCTCCGGCCACTGCGGACTCGGAGTGCTTCTGGCTCTACTCTTCAGGCTCAACCGGCCGGCCCAAGGGCGCTGTGCACCTTCACAGAGACATCGCAGCCACGTGCGTCCATTACGCCATTGATACCCTGGGAATGACCCAGGAAGACATCTGTTTCTCGGCCGCCAAGCTGTTCTTCGCCTATGGACTGGGGAACGCCATGACTTTCCCGCTGTGGGTCGGCGGGACCGCGGTGCTCAGCGGCCAGCGGCCGTCCCCGGAAATGACTTTTGACATCATTGAGGAGCACAGACCGACGATTTATTTCGGCGTGCCGACCCTGTATGCCGCCCAATTGCGGGCATTGGACGAGAAGGCCCGGGATTTCTCCTCGGTCCGCTGCTGCGTTTCAGCCGGTGAAGCCCTGCCGGCAGACATCTTCCGGCGCTGGGAAGAAAAGACGGGGACGCTGATCCTGGACGGCATCGGCTCCACGGAGGCGTTGCACATCTTCATCTCCAACACCATAGGCGACTATCGTCCGGGCACCAGCGGGAAACCGGTGCCTGGCTACCGGATGAAGATCTTGGACGATGAGGACAGCGCTGTGCCTGTTGGCGAGCCTGGCCGACTGTTGATCCAGGGCGACTCAACGTCACCTTATTATTGGAACAACGCAAGAAAGACGGCGGAGACCATGGTGGATGGGTGGCTAAACACCGGCGACACCTACTTCCAAGACCCGGACGGCTACTATGTCTATTGCGGCCGCAGCGACGACATGCTGAAGGTCGGCGGAATCTGGTGCTCTCCGGTAGAAATCGAAAGCCGCCTGATCGAGCACCCGAAAGTGCTGGAGGCCGCCATCGTGGGCCGTCCAGACTCCGATGAACTGATCAAACCGGAAGCATTCGTTGTGTTGAACGACGCCAGTGATGCCTCCGACTCCCTGGCCGATGACCTGCTGAAGCACTGCCAAGACGGCCTGGCCCGTTACAAATACCCCAGGTGGGTCAACTTTGTCGACGAACTGCCCAAGACAGCGACAGGCAAGATCCAGCGCTTCAAACTCCGTTCGGGTTAGAAAGCTGCGAGGGTCGGAGTCTTTCTGTGAATACAAAAGCGGCGCCCCGGTAAACCGGGGCGCCGCTTTTTAGTTCCGTTGAGGAACGAACCGAGAGTCGAGGGTTATCTCTTCTCGACCGAACCGTCCGCGATAACGTAGAGGCCTGTCACAGGACCGACCTTTTCGTTGTACAACTGAACGGCTTCTGACTCGAAACCTCCAGCCCGTTCAGCCCATTTTGGAATTACCGAAGACTGCGCCGCGTTTTTGATGATCTCCAGCATCTCAGGGGTGAAATTGGCGTGGGTCATCCCCAGTTCAATCAAGTCCCCTTCCGATTCTAGGTCAGATTCGAGAGCAGCGGCTTTGGCCCGCTCGGAGTGCAGGACTCCTTCTTCCAAGATGATCGCCTGGAAGTCAGCGGGGAGACTGGCCCACTGGATGGCGTTGAAGGTGATAAAGGTCTCGGCGAAAGTGCCCGGGACCGGTCCTGTGAGGTAATCGGTCACTTCAAACCATTTCTGGCCAACAGCACAAGACCCGCAGGTGACCGCGCCGTCGAGAACGCCGCGCTCCAGGGCCGGATAAACCTCAGCGAACGCCATCGTCTGGGCGGATGCGCCAAGGGTGTTGATCAGGTCGGAGAGCACGTTGCTGTGGCTTCGAGTCTTAACGCCTTCGAAATCATCCAATGAATTCAAAGGATCTTTAGTGAAGAAATAGTTGGAGGAGTAGTAGTTGAATCCTACGATCTCTCCTCCGCCTGTCTCTCTTCTCACCAGAGCCTTGATGTCTTCTTGTAGGGCCTCAGAGGCTTCAAACCACTGGTCGATGTTCTCGTAGGCGCCCCAAAGGTTTGCGGCCTCAAATATTGGGAACTCACCGCCGACGAAACCGCTGTAGATCTCGCCCAATCCGATGGTCCCATCCTCAAGCAGACGGATCATGTCGAAACCGCTGATACCCAACTCAGGGTAGGAGCTCAGTTGTATCTCTATCTGCCCGTTGGTCCGTGTTGAAACGGCATCCATGAACTCTTGAATCACCTTGCAAGGCAACAGGGTCCGGTTCACACAAACGTATTGGAACTCGAAAGACGCTCCGGTGGTGCCGGTGCTGGGAACAGCGGTAGCAGCCGCGGTGGTAGTAGTGCTTCCACTGCCAGTATCGCTGCTGGTGGTCGAGCTGTCGTCGTCACCACCGCACGCCGCCAAGATCAACAAGAAGATGCCAATCAAAATCGGGACCGTAAACTTCTGCAACTTCGTCATCGAGTTGCCTCCTCTGGAGAATTGGCCGCGTTTTACGGCCTTGTTTGATTCAGAGGTCCCTCTTACCCACCTTTTGGCGTGGCTTCCAGGCCTCTTTAACTTGAGGGAAACTTTCCCTCGTACAGTTGGACACGTACAATATTTGGTGTGTCCGAGCCTTTGACTTCCCCTAACTGCATCGGGACGCCTTCCACGTACCCACATCCCTCAGATTAGGGAAGCAGGTACGGAAATATAAGTTATGCGTATTCATGGTGTCAACTTTTCGAACGGATTCCCTAAGTAAATCTAAGCGGTAGATGGCGATTCACGTTCATATGGCTACGAAAAGACGTCACTTATACAACTAAACATTCGCGCAATTTAAAATAAGCCAATCTGTTTCGGCCAAATGTACCAGGGATTCTGGCTGTTTACGGCACATTCAAGCCCATTTATGGAGAACGTCAGGCCTATGGATGATCTTTTATCCCGAGCTCTGGACCTAGCCTCGGTAAAGGGTGCGTCCTACTGCGATGTGCGCCTGGTTGAGACCAACCAGGAACGGATCGTCGTGCGCACCGGGGTGGTCGATACCCTCAGCAATGATGGCTCCCTGGGAATCGGAGTGCGGGTGTTGGTCAACGGCTCATGGGGCTTTGCCTCAACCAACATAGTCTCCCCATCTGAGGTGGACCGCATCACCGGATTGGCGGTGGAGATCGCCAAGGCTTCATCCCGGTCCAGCAACGGGCCCGTATCCCTGGGGCCGCCGGTGACCAGCCGGGGCGTGTACACCACGCCCATTCAGACTGATCCTTTCTCCATCTCATCGGAAGACAAACTGGGGCTGTTGTTGGCCTCCGACGAGCGCATGGGTTCGGTCAAAGGCATATCGGCCCGTATGGGAAACTTGATCTTCATCAAGGAGCATAAAACCTTCGCCAACAGCGAAGGTGC
>Ga0208571_1000502_pt1 | contig 14152 bp, 12 predicted proteins | sample DeeseametaMP0103_FD_184223 | JGI IMG/M metagenome (GOLD analysis project Ga0208571, IMG submission 184223) | Marine microbial communities from the Deep Atlantic Ocean - MP0103 (SPAdes) | ecosystem: Environmental > Aquatic > Marine > Oceanic | place: Atlantic Ocean | collected 2010-12-22
AACGTACCATTTTGGAAAAGTTTAAAGACTATTCTGTGAAAACAATGATTACTATTGATGCTAACCTAGGGCAGAATTCACTTTTTCAAGCCAAGGAATTTTCAAATTATATCGATATTGATGCTGCAATCTTAACAAAAATGGATGGAACAGCTAAAGGCGGTATTGTCTTCTCATTGAACAGAGATTTAAATATCCCCGTAGAATTTTTGGGGATCGGCGAGGACATTGGAGACTTTGAAATATTTGATCAAGAACATTATGTAAATTCCGTTATTGGTATGAGCGATGATTGAAGAAAAACAGAAATTGCATCTTATTAGTCTAGGATGCGCAAAAAACTTGGTCGATTCTGAAATTCTGCTGGGTGGCCTTAAACATAGTCAATATGATGTAATTGATGAACCTGATGAAGCGGATACGATCATAGTCAACACTTGCGGTTTTCTGGATATCGCGCGTGAGGAATCAGTGGATACAATACTTCAGGCCGCTGAACTAAAAAAATCTGGCATTGTCAAACAACTGGTGGTAATGGGCTGTCTCTCAGAAAGATATCCTGTAGAGTTAAAAGAAGAGATCCCTGAAGTAGATCGATTCTTCGGTACTAATGACCATAAGCAAATTGCATCATTTCTGACGGGGAAGGAATATGGTAGAGATGACCCTCTTTTTTATCGCTCACTTCTGACGCCATCACACTATAGTTATTTAAAAATTGCGGAGGGCTGCGATAACGGTTGTTCTTTTTGCAGTATACCTATAATGCGCGGGTTGCAGAAGAGTCGTATGTTACCAGAGATTCTGGATGAAACTAGTCGCTTGGTTGACAATGGAGTAAAAGAAATAATGATAATTGCGCAGGATACGACTACTTATGGATGGGATCTATCAAAAAAGGTATACTTAAGCGATTTGATCTATGCGATGGATCAAATGGACAATGATCCTGATTGGATTAGGATTCATTATGCACATCCGGCGCACCTCAGTCAGCGAATAATCGACGCGTTGGCAGCATCGAATCGAGTTTGTCGGTACATTGATATGCCGATACAGCATGCTTCGGATACATTATTAAAATCGATGCGAAGAGGTCTCAATCAGGATGGTATTCGCGAAAGAATTCAGAAATTGAAGTTTGCAATTCCTGAGATAAGGATTCGGACAACTCTGATTGTTGGTTACCCAGGTGAAAGCGAAGAGGATTTTAAGGAATTAACTGATTTTGTAGCGGAAATAAAGTTTGATCACTTAGGTGTGTTTACTTATTCGGAAGAAGAAGGTACTGTTGCTGCAGATTTGGAAGATAATATTTCAAGAGAATTAAAAGATGAACGAAAAGCTGTAATAATGGACATTCAAAATAATATTAATTATGAGAAAAACAGTGCTATGGTTGGTCAAATACAAAAAGTAATAATTGACGAGGTTGGTGAAAATGTTGCGGTGGGAAGAACTGAGTTTGATTCGCCTGAAATAGATAATATTGTCCGGGTGGATGGGAAGGTAAATAAAGGTGTCTTCTATAATGTTAAAATTGACGATTTCAACGAATATGAATTGATTGGAAGTGTGTGAAGAGCCGGGGAAAAACGAAAAATTATTTCACTGACATAGTAATAATGCCTTTTCGTAAATTACTACAAGTTCACATGCGCCATTCACATGCCAAATGGATAGTCCGGCTGGTAATATTATTACTATTTACTAGTATTTTACCTGTACATACATCTGAATTGTACGCCCAGCGATCTACAAGTAAGAAATCTGCTAAGAAGAAATCGTCAGGGAAAAGGAAAAGCAGCAGTAAAAAGAAAAGCTCAAAAGGAGCGAAAGGTAAAAAGAGTTCAGCTAGTAAAAAGGCTCAGGTAAAAAAATATGTAGAACGGGGTAAAAAACGGTACAAAGCAAAAAATTACCGTGGTGCGCTAGATGACTTTAAAAAGGCGCATAAGATCGCTCCATCAAAAACTACCAATTCATATATATCCAGAATAACTGGAGTATTGAAAAAAGGCTCATCGAAGAAAAAAGCAGTAGTTAAAGCTAAAAAACCAACACTCAGCGCAATGAAGTTAGCTGGTGAGTTATATGATTTAAATAATGATCTTTCTGATAGTCGTCGCAGGATGGGGCGAGCCATGAAATATTTAATACCGCGTCAGGAAAAGCATTTATCTAAATTAGAATCACGGCCAGTCTATACGACAGCTGATTTTGAACAAGCTGCTGATAGCGCACCTGACGATCTTAGAATGCAAAGGCAGTTGGGTCTACATTATGAGGTAAATGGTAATTGGAGTAAAGCAAAGGACGTATATCTGCGCCAGGTTGCTCGCCACTATTATAATCCAGATGCCCATTTTTTTCTTGGGTCACTGTATGAAAAATTGGGCGATTTTCAAAAAGCACAACAATCCTATGAGGAGGCATTAGATCTGGATGTCAATCACAAGGCCACTTTAGACGCAATGGCTGTACATCAAAAAGATTCACCAGCAGTGGAAATGAGTCGGCAGGTATTGGTTCGAACTGCTGCTAAGGCACCAGAAGGACCAGCGCAGCAATTTACCCTAATACATGAAAAAATAAATGACGGACTATTTAATGATGCCATTGCAATGGCAGAAAAAGCTGCTGAGAAATATCCTGATCAAAATGGATTTATCTTTTTGCAGGCTGTCGCTTATAATGATTTGGGTGAAATTGACCTTGCCAAGGCAGCTTTCCAGCAATCCATTAGGATGGATCCAAAACATAAGGAATCGCATTTAGGATTAGGCAACCTATACTATAATATGGGTAAATACGTTTATGCAGCACTGGGCTTTGGTGATGTTGTTTATTTAAATCCTCAGGACTTGGATGCACGTTACATGCAGGGTCTGAGTTATTATAATGCCCAGGAATGGGGATTGGCTGCATCTGTATGGGAAGATCTCCTGCATTATCAAAGTCAGCACCCACTTGTAAGAAATCTGTTACCACAAGCATATTATATTTTAGCTGTTGAATATAATCGATTGGGTGAACCAAGCCTGGGCAGGACATCTTTTGAGAAAGCATTAAGTGTAAATTCGAATTCTTATGCCTGGTTACCTGGTGCATTCAGGACATTGGGTAAATACTATCAAGAAAAAGGTATGCATAAGCAATCCTTGGTCGCATATCAAGAAGTTCTGGAACTACGACCCAATGATTCCAGCGCCTATACTGGTATGGGGGTTACCTATTGGAAGATGAATGAGCATCAGCTAGCGAAGGCTGCATGGAATCGAAGTTTACAAATAAACCCAGATGCTAATGATGCAAAAGGCTGGTTAATATTGTCTAAACGCCTGGGTTCTTAGAAACCGCCTCAATCTCGACTGTTACCCTTAGATCTTACGTTCTTATTTTCCTGATATGAAATATCCTTATTTTAGCATATTTCTGCTCATAGTTACGTCGCTTACCGCGAAATATCCCGGAGATGATGTTGTTTGGAAAGCCGTGCGAGCATTTTATAATTATGATACTGGTCGAGCGATAACAATTCTTAACAACGCTCGTGTGGATTTCCCAGAAAACCCTACCGTACATCTTACCTGGGTTGCGGCCCGCTGGCTCCATAGTCAAGCGCATGATCCATTGGATGTTACTTGGTACATGTTAAATGAGGATATCGAAACAATTATTCCCGTCTATAACGATTTGGTGGAACGATTTCCAGATGATCCAAATTATAAATTGTATCTCGGGTCTTCTATAGGTTTGAAAGCAAGGGTATATTTGGGGCAAAAAGAGTGGTTAAAGACGTTGATATGGGGATACAGGGGCTTCACACAGATATTGGATGTTGCGCAAAAACACCCTGAGATAACTGATACACAGTTACCACTTGGAATTGTTGAATATTATGCAGGAATGTCAAATTTTCTTGTTCGATGGGCTGCAGGTATGTTTGATTTAAATCCTTCTACCATTTCTGGCGAAAAAAAGATCTTAAATGCTGCTGAAAATGGTGAATGGTCCTGGATCGAAGCCAAAGGAACACTGGTATTTATACATCTATGGATAGACTCCAAGCCAAAATTTGCACTGCTGTTCAGTCACGATTTGGTGACATATTTTCCCAAACGTTATTATTACCGTGTACTTTATACAGAAAGCCTGCTTAATAATGGATTGTTAACGGATGGTTATCAGTCATTACTACAACTAGATACAATGTTTGCAGGTCTGACAGATATTCACAAGGATTGGTATCTTGCTTACCGGAAATACGAGTGGGCATTATATCATTATTTGAATGGTGATTATCCACTGGCCTTGAGTGCTTTGGATATTGCCATAAATAACTATGGCGCTGAATTAGATGTTGTGCTGGGCAACGCATTATTATTGAAAGGTAAGATCTATGATATACTAGGGGATCGACAAACAGCTGTTAAGTTGTATCGGGATTGTATTCGCCTTGATAATTTTACTTATGCAATGGAAAATGCAGAACAATACCTAGGTACGCCCTATGTTAGGCAGGGGATTGATTAATGGAAATTCGACCTGATTCGTTTTGTGAAAGCCTGACCAAATACGTACGTTTTCCATCCAGAGAAGTAATGGTTGGCTCTCTAGGTATTGGAGGAAATAATCCAATACGAATCCAATCAATGACAACTACAGATACAATGGATACGCGAGCAACGGTAGATCAGTCTTTACGGATGATTGAAGCAGGATCAGAATTAGTCCGGATCACCGCTCCCAGCAAGCGGGAAGCTGAAAACTTAAATACAATAAAAGAAGAAATTCGAAATTGTGGTTATAAAACACCAATAGTTGCCGATATACATTTTACGCCTAACGCAGCACTTATTGCTGCCACTATAGTTGAAAAGGTACGCATTAATCCTGGGAATTACGCTGATCGAAAAAAGTTTGATTTTATCGAATACACAGATGCATCATACGAACAGGAACTTGATAGAATAAGAGAAAGATTTATACCTCTGGTTAAGGTGTGCAAAGAAAATGGTGCCGCATTGCGTATTGGTACAAACCATGGATCATTATCGGATAGAATTTTAAGTCGGTATGGCGATACACCACTAGGCATGGTTGAATCTGCTATGGAATTTATCCGTATTTGTGAAGAATTCGATTATCATGATCTGATATTATCGATGAAAGCTAGTAATACCCAGGTCATGGTACAAGCATATCGCTTGACAGTTGCCATGATGAAACGAGAGGGGATGAATTATCCGTTACACCTTGGCGTTACAGAAGCGGGTGAAGGAGAAGACGGCCGTATTAAATCTGCTGTGGGTATTGGCAGTTTATTGGAAGATGGTATTGGCGATACAATCCGTGTGTCCTTGACCGAGGATCCTGAGTTGGAAATCCCAGTGGCTCAACAACTAGTGCAAAGATACAGCACACGCAACAGTCATTCTGAAATAAGGTCTATCAAAAATCCTCCTTTTCGACCCTATGATTATACCAGAAGATCCACAATCTCGACAGGGAACATAGGTGGTAATAATGTACCGCGGGTGATAATCGATTTATCTGCTGTCGATAAATTAATACCAGAAGATTTAATTAAGGCAGGATACATTTATTCTGAAAGCCTTGATAAATGGACAATAAGTGAACAAGCAGCGGATTTCGTTTATATCGGGAAAGGACACCTGAGTTTTGAGTTGCCAGGTACGCTTAATATGATCCAAGACGAAAATTCTTGGCAAAAAAAGGACCAGACTCTGCCATTATTTTCATTGGATCATTACTTAAAATATAAAGGTGCAGGGGGTGCAATTAATTTTGTTAGTATATCACTGTCAGATTGCTTCAGGCCAGGACTATATACGTTAAAGAATAAACAGTCAATTGTGTTGGTAATTGACACCGCTAATGAGCATGGGATTGCTGAACAGCGTCGAGCTTTCTTTGAAATAATTAATGCTAATTGGGATGTACCCATTGTCATTCGTAGAGATTATAATGCCAGCGTAAAAGATGAATTTCAAATATTTACTGCAACGGATTTAGGATCATTGTTGATCGATGGGTTTGGTGATGGTATTTGGTTAACAGCAGATATACCTGTCGATTTGATTACACAGACTTGTTTTGGAATATTACAAGCTACCCGGACGCGTATTTCAAAAACAGAATATATTTCATGTCCTTCTTGTGGCCGGACATTATTTGATTTGCAGGAAATAACCGGAAAAATAAGATCAAGGACTAACCACCTTAAAGGTGTAAAAATAGGTATTATGGGCTGTATCGTAAATGGTCCGGGAGAAATGGCAGATGCTGATTATGGTTATGTTGGAACAGGTGTAGGTCAAATATCTTTATACAAGGGTTACGAAGTTATCGAAAGAAATATTCCTATTGAAAAAGCTGTAGATGCACTAATCAACTTAATAAAAGAAAGTGGTGATTGGGTTGAATTAGAGGAATGAAAAATAACAAAATTCTCAGTAAAACGAGTTTTCGGAATTGGTAGCTTTTATCGTATGTTCAATGGTTGAAATCCATACAAAGTATCATGAATAATAAAATCAAAATTTCTATTATTACCTGTACTTGTTTTATTTTATTATTATGTCCGGCTACATTAGCAATCGCACAAGAAACTGAGGAAACTGAGCGCAATCTGATTGCCGTATATTGGACGACACTTGACCAAAAGGAAAAGGAAATATATTTATTCTCATATTTAACACAAGTTTATGAAACATATGATGCACTCAAAAAAGAGGTTGGATATAGTGAAATAACCCAATGGTACTATGATAACAAAGCAGAAACCGTTTTTGGTATTTTTGATCAACTCGAGAAAACTGATATATTGGAATTTATCGGTTGGGTTGATGAGTATTACAGTCACAAAGAATTTCAGAATAATTCATTTATGGATGCGCTAGTATTTGCCTTCCGCTTTCAGCAAGCTTCTGGTGAAACTATCTGGGAAAAATACGAGAATTTGAAATTTGGTAAAATTAAGTTTGAGGGTGAATGAAAATATTAAAACCGAAGTTCATTCTTGATTGGGGTGAAATTCGTAAAGAGGGTGGCTATTTAAAGCTACTAAAGAAGAAAGGCTCCATAGTCCTTGTAGCGTTTATTCTATTTTATCTGATTCGCGATTCACTACTATATATTGTAATCCCTGTATTGATTGCCAAGGGATTTATTACCTGTTCGTGAATGTTTGCAAAAGCTCTTAGTAGCGCTGTACTTGGTATTGATGCATATATTGTTGAAGTAGAAGCCCACCTCACTGGCTCCCAACTACCCAGATTTCTAACTGTTGGGCTGCCAGAAGGTGCTGTAAAAGAGAGTAAATAACGGGTTACAGCAGCTATCAAAAACAGTGGTTATAAATTTCCGTTGAAACATGTAACAATCAATTTAGCCCCGGCTGATATACGGAAAGAGGGGAGTGCCTTTGATCTACCTATAGCTATAGGAATACTGGCAGCAACTGGTGAAGTGAAACCAGATTATCTTGAAAACATTCTTTTATTAGGTGAATTGGCGCTAGATGGGACTTTGCGACCGATATAGGGCGCTCTACCCATTGCAATTTGTGCACGAGATTCAAAAGTTAAAGGTATTATTTTGCCAACACAGAATGTAAAGGATGCAAGTGTTGTAGATGGAATAAAAACAGCGGGTGCGAACTCACTTGCGGATGTTGTTGGCATATTAAACGAAGATATTTCAATTAAAGCAGTTCGGGCTGATAAAAGAAAAATTTTTCAAAGGAACATGCGTTATTCCATAGATTTTTCGGATGTAAAAGGCCAGGGTCAGGTAAAACGCGCATTAAAAGTTGCAGCTGGAGGTGGACATAATGTTATCATGGTAGGGCCACCTGGGAGTGGTAAAACTATGTTGGCCAAACGATTACCTACTATTTTACCCGATTTAATTCTAGACGAAGCACTTGAGACTACGAAAATACATTCCGTTGCAGGACTTCTGCCTGCGACACAGGGTTTGGTTGCGACTAGACCTTTCAGGTCACCACATCATACAATAAGTGATGCTGGTTTAATTGGCGGTGGGACTGTCCCAAAACCTGGGGAAGTAAGCTTATCTCACAATGGTGTATTGTTTCTTGATGAATTGCCGGAGTTTAAAAAGAATGTCCTCGAAGTGATGCAACAGCCGCTTGAGAATGGTGATGTTACTATTTCCAGGGCTTCAATGAGCTTGAGTTATCCCGCAAGGTTTATGTTGCTAGCAGCAATGAATCCTTGTCCATGTGGTTACGCAACAGATAGCCATAATGAATGCACTTGCACACCACAAATAATTCAGAAATATATGAATAGAATATCTGGCCCATTGATGGATCGAATTGATATACATATCGAGGTACCCGCTGTACCATTTACAGAACTATCTAATAAAACAAACGGTGAGAAATCTGATGTGATAAAATCTAGGGTACAGTTAGCAAGACAAAGACAATTGGATCGTTTTGAGGAAATGCCGACGGTTTTTTGTAATGCCCAAATGGAATCAAACGAGTTGAAGAATTATTGTACACTGGGATCAAAACAATCAGAATTATTAAAAAATGCTATGGAAAAATTGGGTCTTTCTGCCCGTGCGTATGATCGAATATTGAAAGTTTCAAGAACAATTGCTGATCTTGAAGGTGAAGAGTCAATTCGTACAAGCCATATTAGCGAAGCAATTCACTACCGTAGCCTGGATCGTAAGCTATGGTTAGCATAATGGATTTTCGATTATTTGTAGTCATTATTATTGGTTGCTTTGTTTTGATTGATATTGGTTGTACGCCACCAATCCAAACTCTAGAAATATATAATAATGGTAAGCCAAAATTTGCTCGTGAATACAAAGTGATTTCGAGTGGCCTTGGGCCAGATTCGATTACGGTAAAATTGATACAATATTATCGTAACGGTATGCAGCATTACCAGCAGGAGATAATGAACAAACAAGCGAATGGAAAATATTTTTCTTGGCACCCAACGGGTGTCAAGTCAGCAAAAGGTAGATATTTAAATGGGGAGTTATCTGATAAATGGACTTGGTGGGGAAAAGATGGTCTACCTGATTCAATTAGGACATTTCGCAAGGGAATGTTGCATGGAGAATATATAGATTATTTTGTCAATGGGAAGCCTCATAAACTGATGGAATATGTTGAAAATAAGAAATATGGGTATTATAAAGAATTAGATGAAAAAGGAAGGAAAGTCTCCGTTGGAGAATACCGTAATGATATACCGCATGGCCATTGGATATGGTGGCAAAATAGAATTAAAACTAGAGAATTAACGTATGAAAACGGGTTGAAGAATGGACCTTTTAAGATCTACGATAAACTGGGTAAAAAGAAGATTTTAGGTCAGTATAAAAATGATAAAAAAGATGGTGAGTGGAATTGGTTTAGCAACCAAAAAGGATTGGACTCGCTTATTGTATACGATAACAATCAATATAATGGAGAATATAAGATTTGGCACGCTAATGGTAACCCAGCTGTTACGGGGTACTATAATAACGGATTAAAAAATGATAAATGGAAATGGTTCAATAAAAAGGGTCAAAAGGATTCCATTAAGATATATGATACTGGGCAATTATTCGGTTTAGCAACCATTTACTATGATGGTAGGCAACCTCGCAAAATAATGACTTATGTAAATAATAAATTACATGGAAAAATGACATCCTTTTATCGTGATGGTACGACTGAATCAGAGATTACATTTGCCAATGGTCTGCGATCAGGTTCATATAAATTTTTGGATTCTGAAGGTAACAATGAAGAAGAAGGTGCATACCTGAAGGGTAACTTGCATGGACTTGTATTACGATGGTATACCACTGAACAATTATCAAGTACAGCAATGTTCTCTTCCGGAAAGTTACAAGGTTTGATGCGAGTTTTTAGCCCCTCTGGATCAACAATGAAAGAAGGTTATTTCTTTGATGGTCTGCCTGTGGCAATTTTTGAATATTATGAAAATGGTCGTTTTAGACGCATTCTATCCTATCGTGGAAACGAAATCATTCAAGAGAAAGTTTGGGCCGAGACAGGTGCTGAGATAACAACTCCAGCTCTTGGAATTCGAACAAAATCAAATGTGCATAGCAATGGTAATCCAAGGTATGAGTGTACCTACAAAAACAATAGTAAGCATGGTATTGAATGGAATTGGGGTGAGTATTTTGATTTGCAGTCCTTGAATATCTATGATCAAGGTTTGCTCGTTTTAAAACGAACCTGGTCCGCGCCAGGCGTTCCTAATGAGGACATCCTGTTCCCCGGAAGATCAAAGCAAGTCATTATTGGTCCATATTCCAGTGCAGGCTAAGCATGAATAAGTGTAATTTAATGCACCAATGGTAGATAAAATTCTAGATCAAATGTTCGTTTGGGGTCATCCTATATTAATATTAGTCCTAGGGATTATTTTAGGATGGCTAATAAAGCGGTTTGTTCATAGCCGCTTGTCAAAATTAGCTGATAAAACAAAATGGCGCGGTGATGATATTATTCTTAATTCGATCGAACCGCATATTATTCTATGGTTTTTTCTTGCGGCTGCAAGGATTGCTATTGATAGCATCAAATTATCGGAGCCATTTTCTTCCTATAAAGAATACCTTGCAACAATTATTGTAATTATTCTGTTTTTATCTGTAACGGTGACTATTAGCAAATTGCTAGTTGGTCTATTCAATTTATGGGCTGAAAAACAGGGGCGGGGTTTTCCGTCAACCACCATGTTTACAAATTTTGTCTATATAATTGTATGGGGCATCGGGCTCATGATAATACTTGATTCGCTGAATATTGCCATTACGCCAATCCTAACGGCGCTAGGAGTTGGTGGGTTAGCGATAGCTTTGGCATTGAAGGATACACTTAGCGATGTATTTAGCGGTCTACATATATTGCTGAGTGGTAAAGTAAAACCTGGTGATTTTGCAGAACTCGATTCTGGAGAAAGGGGTTATATCAGTGATATTACCTGGCGCAATACTACGATGCTGGAACGCACAAACAATGTCATCAATATCCCCAATTCAAAATTATCTACAGCAATTATCAAAAACTATGATTCTGGGGATTCATCTTTTTCAGTACGTATTCCTGTTGGGGTATCCTACAATAGTGATCTCGAACATGTAGCTAGTGTAACGAAAAATGTTGCGATAGATGTTGCGAAAGATGTTGAGGGTTGTAATACGGATGAAGAGCCTGTAGTACGGTTCTATGAGTTTGGGGAATCAAGCATAAACTTGAAGGTTTATTTCAAAGCGGAGAAATATGGAGACCAACATAACATTATTGATACATTTGTAAGGCGGCTTCATAAACGCTACAATGAAGAAGGTATTGATATTCCTTTCCCAATTCGTACCTTGATCCATCAAAATTCTCAAGAATGAAGAGCTGGCTGATTCTTGGATCCATTATTATGGCTCTGGCAGTTATAGCAGGTGCATTTGGGGCGCATGGGTTGAAAGATAAAATAACCCCTGATGATCTGAAAACTTATGAAAAAGCTGTACAGTACCAAGGTTACCACGCAATTGGTTTAATGATAGTCGGCATATTGGGTTTCCACATTTCTAAAGATTTACTTGGCTTACCTGCAATGTTTTTTGTTATTGGAATTACTTTTTTTTCGGGATCACTATATTTATTGGTTCTAACCGATATGCGCTGGTTAGGGGTAATCACTCCAATTGGCGGTGCTGCGTTTATCTTGGGCTGGTCCTTATTAGCCTGGAATCTTTTGACAGGTTAATACTTTTTGCACCTCAAAATTCAGCCATTATCAGGTCATGCTCGTGATTTATATGAAAATCATGGTCATTTCCATGACGGTGATGCAGGTCTTGATTTATTCGTAATTGATAGTTTAACGGTAGAGCCAGGAGAGACGGCGATAATTAAATCGTATATTGCTTGTGAAAATACTGATGGAAAACCCTACTTTTTGATGCCACGATCTAGTATATCCAAGACGCCTTTACGTCAGTGCAATTCAGTTGGTTTGATTGATGGAGGTTATCGTGGTGAAATCATGGCTGCAGTTGATAATATCAAGGACGAACCTTATACCGTTGAACCAGGCCAAAGATTATTTCAATTGGTTGCGATGGATGGTAGCCCAATTCATTTTGAACTAGTTTCAGAACTTACAGAAACTGGTCGTGGCGAGGGTGGGTTTGGTAGTACTGGAAAATAGATAATTTCTTTATTAGCACTCTTATCAATAGAGTGCTAATAGTTGTTGTATTTTTATGATTGTAGATTATAAATTCCGCGCTGCAAAATTAGCAGATAGTATTAAATAGCAATAGATAATTAAAGTTAATAGAAAACTAAAATAGGAGAAAGCGAAATGGCTCTTAAACTTAAGCCTCTTGCAGATCGTGTTGTGGTAGAAGCGGATTCAGCTGAAGAAGTGTCCACAGGGGGCATCATTCTTCCTGATACAGCCCAAGAAAAGCCACAGCAGGGAACTGTTGTTGCGGTCGGCCCTGGTAAAATCAGTGATGCCGGCAGTGAAATTGCAATGAATCTCAAAAAGGGGGACAAAATACTATATGGTAAATATAGTGGTACTGAGTTCGCCTTTGAAGGAACTGAATATCTAATTATGCGCGAGAGTGATATTCTCGCTATCCTTTAAGGAGGAATTAAAAAATGGCAAAAGAAATCACATATGATCTCGAAGCAAGGAATGCCCTTAAGGCTGGTGTCGATAAACTGGCAGATGCAGTAAGGGTAACGCTTGGCCCAAAAGGTCGTAACGTTGTAATAGAAAAGAAATTCGGCTCACCAACAATTACCAAAGATGGTGTCACTGTTGCAAAAGAAATTGAACTAGGAAACAAGCTGGAAGATATTGGCGCACAGATGTTGAAGGAGGTTGCTTCTAAAACATCTGATATTGCCGGCGACGGCACCACCACTGCCACAGTAATTGCCCAGACCCTTATAGCTGAAGGCCTGAAAAATGTGACAGCAGGCGCCAACCCGATGTCCCTCAAACGAGGTATTGACGCTGGTCGTGACGCTGTTGTAAAAGCATTAAAAGCTCAAAGCAAAGATCTGCCTGACAGCACACAGATTGCCAACGTAGCAACCATTTCAGCGAATGATGACCAAGAAATAGGCGAAAAAATCGCCGAAGCCATGGAAAAAGTAGGTAAAGACGGTGTAATCACAGTAGAAGAAAGCAAAACGGCCGAAACATTCCTCGAATTTGTAGAAGGAATGCAATTTGACCGCGGTTATCTTTCACCTTACTTCGTCACCAATCCTGAATCCATGGAAACTGAAATGGAAGATGCCTATATCCTGATCCATGATAAAAAACTCAGCAACATGAAAGACTTGCTGCCCTTACTGGAAAAAGTCGTCCAGACCGGTAAGCAGGTCATGATCATCGCTGAAGATGTAGAAAATGAAGCATTGGCTACACTAGTTGTGAATAAACTGCGCGGTACATTCAAAGTACTGGCAGTGAAAGCTCCCGGATTTGGTGATCGCCGCAAAGCGATGCTGGAAGATATTGCCGTATTAACCGGTGGTACTGTCATCTCTGAAGACGCTGGTTACAAACTGGAAAATGCCACCCTGGAATACTTGGGTAAAGCCAAGCGCATCGTGTCTGATAAGGATGATACCACTATCGTCGATGGCGGCGGTAAGAAAGATGCTATCAAGTCCCGTATCAACGAAATCAAAGTCCAGATTGACAAAACATCATCCGATTACGACCGTGAAAAACTACAGGAACGCCTGGCAAAGCTTTCCGGTGGTGTAGCTGTCATCAATGTTGGTGCTGCTACAGAAGTGGAAATGAAAGAAAAGAAAGCCCGCGTTGAGGATGCGCTCCACGCAACCCGCGCAGCTGTGGAAGAGGGAATTATCCCCGGCGGTGGTGTGGCTCTTTTGAGAGCACAGGATGCTCTGGATAAATTGAAGCTTGAAGGCGGCCAGTCAGTGGGTGTGGACATTTTGCATCGTGCCCTTGAAGCACCCATTCGTCAAATTTGCGAAAATGCCGGTGCTGAAGCATCTATCGTCGTACAAAATGTACGCGATGGAAAAGGTGCTTATGGTTTCGATGCCCGTGAT
>Ga0208571_1000505_pt1 | contig 14100 bp, 8 predicted proteins | sample DeeseametaMP0103_FD_184223 | JGI IMG/M metagenome (GOLD analysis project Ga0208571, IMG submission 184223) | Marine microbial communities from the Deep Atlantic Ocean - MP0103 (SPAdes) | ecosystem: Environmental > Aquatic > Marine > Oceanic | place: Atlantic Ocean | collected 2010-12-22
TGACGGTGTCTTTCATAGTAAGTAATTTTACCGTGGCTGATGTGACAGGTGGTGGAGATGGCCACATACATTATTCATTGGACGGTGGCCCTACGGTCATGCAAAATAATGTGAATGATATTGAATTAGAAGACCTTGCAGAGACATCGCACTCATTGATTATCTGGTTGGTAGATAACAGTCATTCAAACTTGGACCCTCACGTTGCAGATACCGTTGCCTTTACTATTAGCGAAGGACAAGAACCCACCCTTATTTATGATATACAATCTGGTTCATTTCCAGATAGTACAGTTGTAACTGTAAGAGGTATTGTAACTGCAGGTACAGGTGAAACACCTGATGGCGGTGGGGTCAGTATTTACATTCAGGATGGTCAAGGTCAATACAGCGGCATTAATGTTTATGCACCTGACAACACTGTTTCTAGAGGAGACAGTATTGAAGTAGTTGGATGGACCATGGAATATTATGGAAAGACAGAAATTACCGAAGTTACTGACATCTCTATTTTAGGGACAGATATCCCACTTCCCAATCCCGAGATATTAACATTGAATCAATCAGACTGGGAACCATGGGAAGGCGTTTTAATCCAGATTCAAAGTGTGACAGTTTCAGCTGAAGAAGATAATTTTGGCGAGTGGGAAGTCAGTGATGGAACAAATACATTTAGAATTGATAATTCTTATAGTGATCATTACACATATACCCCAGCGGTAAACGATCTTATTGGTTACATCACAGGTCCTTTAAACTATTCTTATGATAATTATAAATTAATTCCCCGAGATGATGATGACATTGTGCTGGGCGGAGGACCACCGTCAGTTACAAATATATCTTTAAATCCATCATCCCCAACAGAATCAGATGAAGTAACGGTATCTGCGATTATCACAGATGACGGAACGGTCGCCAGTGCAACTTTAACTTATAACGCTGGTTCAGGTGATACAGATGTAGCTATGAACAATACAAGCGGCGATAATTATTCAGCAATCATTCCTGCGCAAACAGTAGGTACTACTATAGCATTTACTATTACAGCTGTAGATAATGAAAATAACAGCACTACATCAAATGAAGGATCTTATTTGGTTATATCTTCTGGTGGATCAATAACCGCCATTTATGATATTCAATATGTTAGCGATCCCGAAACGGATGATGCTAGTCCACTCAATGGGCAAACGGTTTCTATTAGTGGTATAGTGACTGCCGAATTCTGGGGTAGTAGTTATAAGAGAACCTTTTTTGTACAGGATTCTCTTGGGCCCTGGAGCGGAATAATGGTGTATAGATATGAAGGATGGGATTCGTATGATTTTATTACATCTGGAGGCATAGTCCATTCTGTCGCGGAAGGAGATAGCGTAACACTGACAGGGGAAGTATATGAGGCTTATGATAAAACAGAGATCAAAAATGTTTCGGAGGTAATTATTTATGGTCCGTCTTCAACTATGTTCGCGCCAATGACAGTTACAACTGCTCAAGTAATGACAGGTGGTGCAGATGCTGAGGCATATGAAGGCTGTTTGGTTAGCGTTGTTGACGTAACTGTTAATAATCCTGATTTGGGAAATGGTGAATGGTCATTTACTGATGGAACAAACTCAGCTCGAGTTGATGATAATTGGGACTATTTCTATTATCCGGAGGCGGAACAAGAACTCGCAGAAGTTACGGGTGTTTTAGATTTTACCTTTGATGATTTCAAAATTCAACCAAGGCTAGCGAGGGACGTTGTGGAAGAAGGAGTAACACGTATTCAGCGAATAAACCAGGTGTTATATAGTGATCTATTGAAAGTAGCAGATAATGACACTTCTGACCAATCCTATTTTTTTGATGATACAGTTACAATAGAGGGTATTGTGACAGTAGCAACTGGTCTCGCATTTGCAGGAACTGATGGTGGATTAAAAGTAATTTTTGAAGATTTCAATGGCGGTCCTTGGAGCGGTATAGTGTGCTACGATTCTACAGGAACAGAGCTTGGGAATCAACCAATTGGCAGAAAGATAAGAGTAACTGGTAGAATTGACGAGTATGGTAGCAGCACCTATGACGGGAATGTAACTGAAATTTTCACTACGCAACCGATCCAGGTTCTTGGCCTAGATCCAGTCGTTCCTGTGGATACAATTAACACAGGTGATTTTAGAGATCCATTAACGGGTGAACAGTGGGGAGCTGTTTGGGTCGAAATTCTTGATGCTACTGTAATACGTAATACTCTTGACTACGGACAGTGGACAATTGATGATGGAACTGGAGAAATAAAAATTGGCACGAATTCTACAGCAGAGGAATGGGAAGAATGGGAAAGGCCGCCAATGGGCACCTTTGTAGAATCGATAAGAGGATGGGTGTACAATCGGCATGGGTTTTATGATGATTCAACAGCCTTTAAACTGGAGCCGAACTATCCATCAGACATTACTTTTGGCGCTGGCCCACCACTCATAACCATGGTTGAACGTGATCCGTGCGTTCCAATGGATGGTGCTGATGTTGAAATAAGTGCAATTATTACAGATAACTCGGTTGTGTCTGAGGTAACACTTTATTTCAGACTTTATGATGAAAGCGGAAATGCAGGCTCTTGGCAATCACTAAGCATGAACAACTCTATGAATGACGAGTGGGTTGGGATTGTAGCAGCTTCAGTACATGGACAGGGCACTGCCTGCGAGTATTATATTGCAGCATCTGATGATGGAGTTGATCAGAGCGAAATTAAAACATCGAATTTTCCTGATATTAACAATGGTAATTATTTAGGATTCTGGTCTATTGAAGATGGTATTTCTGTGGCGAATATTCAGTATAGCCCTTGGCCTTCAGGTGTTTCTCCTTATGTCGATTGTTATGTGTCCATTGCTGGTATAGTTACAGTTGATAGTGTAGACTATCTTTCTGGTTCATATCACTCCTATGCTATGCAAAGCGAGAGCGAACAATGGTCCGGGATATTTTTTAATGGCGAAAATTTACCCGGATTCTCAAGAGGGGATGAAGTTTCTATTACAGGTAAGGTAATAGAGTACTATGGCAGTACGAAGATAGATAACGTATCAAGTATAACAGTACTCAGTACAGGCAATACCCTATTACCTCTAGATGTTGGTACGGCCGATTTGGCACAGGATGGCGACGAACATGAATCTTATGAAGGTTGTCTCGTTGTAGTTTCTGATGTGACTGTAACCAGCGTTAACACTTATGACTGGTCTATTAAGGATGAAACAAACATAAACTGTTTAATGGATGATGATATGGCAACTATGGAAGCAGATAATTATATGAGTACTCTTGTAGCTAATGATATGTTGGAAACTGTTTCAGGTATTTTCAACTATAGCTTTGGTACATACAAAATACAGGTCCGGGATATGGTAGATTTGGGCCAGGGCTTAACAATAGAGGACGAAGATATTGGACTTGTCAAAGGATTTGCTCTTTATCCCAACTATCCAAATCCATTTAACCCTGAGACTAGGATACGTTTTCAACTGCCACAGAAATCCGGCGTAGAACTGGTTGTATATGATATACTAGGTCAGAGAGTGAGAACACTGGTAACGGAAACAATGGATGCTGGACTTCATCAGGTTACCTGGGATGGTTTGAATTATGATGGTAATGAAGTTGCGTCTGGCATGTACATTTATCAGATTAAAGCGGGAGAGTATTTTGCTAACCAAAAAATGCTTTTAGTAAGATGAGAACTATAGGGGCGGTATAAAAACTTCCCCATCTTGGTATACTCTTTGGTCTGGCTGCCATTTACACTGATCTTTTTTTATTCATGTAGTTTATGGGATTATGAAGACTCTTCAGATCCTTATGATAATACTGCGCCAGAAACTTATTTATCGCTCATTGCCAGTGATACCATTTATGCACACATTGATTCTTTGAGTGGTGAGGTTACCTATGCGATAGATGAAGAACCTTCCGTATCTATGGTTTGGGATACGTTGGACCATGCTTTCACTACAATAACTACTAGTAAGCAACTGCTCCATTGGTGGGGTGAAGATAGTGATGGCGATGTAATAGGGTATAAATATAAGTGGAGTTCCGATTCAGCATGGACGTTTACCACTGCAGAAGAAGGACTATTTTATGTACCAATACGCACAGATTTAGACGTATTCAGTTTTGAGGTCAAGACAGTTGATAATGACAGTCTTGAAGATAAAAGCCCTGCTAAGCTTACGCTACCAATAAAAAACTCAAGGCCGGAAATTCAGTTTCGGTTTAACAGTAATCCTAAAATCGCAGATGTACAAGGGGATACCAGCTTTACTTTTCCTACGCGCACATTTGTTTGGGACTTGTATGATCAAGATGGAATAGAAAGTATTCAAGATATTTATTATGCAATAGATGATACATGTAAGACTTGCTGGATAGCTTTGGATGATGCCTCTCAGACCAGTATTACATTAACAGAAATAGACCCCGGGTTTCATATATTTTATCTTAGGGCGGTTGATGTCGCAGGAGCCGAAAGCAATACGATTTATTTTCCAGATTCATCTAATACAGAAGAACCAAATTATTGGAAAGTAAAGCCAGTCATCGGCGAAGTGTTGTTAATCGATGATTTCTCACAGGACACACAGAACAACGCACTTAATTGGTATAAAGGAATTCTTGATTCTCTGGTTGGGTCAGATAACTATTCTATTTGGGAACTGGGCAAAGCATTACCTTATTCCTCAAATGACATAAAGGCAACTTTAGGCTATTTTAATAATGTTTTTTGGAATGGTGGGTATACCGGAACAGTATTATATAGTGGTGCAAGTCCTAGTATTAACAACTTTGTGTTAGGTGGAGGGAATTTATTTATTTCTGTTGCAGCATTAAAAGACACAACTTTTTTCTGGTTTCCAATTGACTCTATTGTAACACTAACCGAGATCTGGTTCCAAATATCCCCAAATCGTACTCTTGTATCACAAGTAGATTCTACCCTTGATCTACGAACTCCTGATGAGCAGGGCATTTACACCGATGTTAAGGGTTTTGAAAATGAAATCGATCCGAACTTCAAAAGTCTTTACCGACTTCAGCAGCCAGAGGACCAGTTTGATGAGTGGGTGGGGACACCAAATGTTTGCGGTGTTTATCAATTTTCATACCCAACATCCGCTGGAAAAGTTGTTCTCTTAACATTGCCTTTGCATAATGGATATAATCCATTATTGGATGGAAATAATAATTTCCAAGATTTTCTTGAATATCTGTTAACTGTCGAATTTGCTGAATGAAATTCAACTATCTTATAATTCTAATTCCTATTCTTCTTTATTCACAAAATCCTAGTAGTGTTTCAGGTAGAGTAGTTGATATGAAATCAAATGAAGGTCTTGCTGGAGTGAATATTATTGTAAAAGGTACATATTATGGTGCTGCATCTGACGCAGATGGATATTACAACATTCCACAAATAAACCCTGGAATATATGATATTGAAGCTTCGATCATTGGTTATAAAGTGGTCTTGCAAACGGGGATCAGATTGGAACCAGCCCAATCCATTACCCTGGATTTCATTATGGAAGAAACTGTCCTGACGATTGGCGAAGAAGTGGTGGTAATGGGTAAAAAACCTCTTTTTGACGTGAATGAAACATCATCCATGACCCGAGTCAGCAGTGCTGAGATAGCGAACAAGGTTGTCAGCAGTGTGGAAGACATTCTTGCGGAACAGGTCGGTGTTACGAAACAAGATAATGAGATTCATATCCGCGGTGGACGTATTGATGAAAGTCTTTTTTTGGTTGACGGACTATCCATTAAGGATCCTTTATCAGGGTATTCCGGTAACCTGTTCATTAATGCGGATGCAATCCAAGATCTTGAGATTGTTACCGGTGGCTACAATGCAGAATATGGTCAGGCCATGTCAGGTGTGGTGAATATAACGTTAAAGGAAGGTCGAGATAAATTTGAAGGCGCATTCAAATATGTCAGTGATAACTGGGGCATGGAAAGGGATGTATTGCAGCATTATAATACTGATAGAGTCGAATTTAATCTTGGAGGACCTGATCCCTTTTTAGAATTACTGCCTAAAGCTCTGGGTACTGATTTACCAGGAAAATTTTCCATGTTTTTTAATGGATACGGTAAGGTTTATGATGGCAATCTACCTGTTGCAGGTACACTTTATCCGCACCGTAATTGGACACCGCCCCTAGGGTTGAGTGAAGAATCAGCCGATCAGTTCCTGCAGTCTCTAGCACCGCGATCGAATAATGACTGGCATGTACTTTACAAGCTGACATGGGATATTTCTGCCAAAAGAAAACTCAGCTTATCTTATGATCTATCATTGAATATTAATCAGGGATTTTTCATGCCCAGAGCTTTCTCATCTACGTATTTCCCGTACAGTTACATCCAGATCCTGGATAATTATAATACGGTCACCCGTGAAACCCGGTTAATAAATATTAATTGGACCCATACATTGAATACCCAATCTTTTTATAAAGTGACTATGGGTAGATTTATTACAATTGAGCACAGCGCTGTGCAGGATCTGCACTGGTCCGAATACAAGGAACGGCTGGATCTGGAACCAATAAACTATACAGTTACAGACCGCGATGGGAATATACTGGTCACCTATGGTGATGAATTTTATGATACTGGTTTCGCTCCGGAATGGTATGACCTAATTAGCGATAACTACCGTTTGGATGCTGACTGGACTTATCGTACACAGACAAGGCATAAAATCAAGGCAGGGATTGAAAATACACTTACTAGGATTCAGGTGTTGGATATTGATGAACCTTGGACCGGCAGCACTGGTTTCGGCGCGAATTATGATGCCTATAAAGCTAACACAATGTTTGGTGCATTATATTTCCAAGACCGCATCACTTTTGAAGGCATGACCGTAAATCTGGGTATGCGGTATGATTACTGGTTCCCTGGCAAATATGTTGAGGATGCGATAAATGACCCCAACACAGTCATTATTACCGACACTGCCCGCGAAAAATTTCACAAAGAAACATTTAATCTTTTTGGTTACAGAGCGAAAGGGCGTTTCAGTCCGCGATTTGGTATATCACATCCGGTAACGGATAATGATGTATTGTATTTCTATTATGGTCATTTTTCACAATTACCCACTTTTCAGTATGTATACGCTAAACTGCAGTCTACATCCCAATCCACCTATCAGGTTTTTGGCAATCCAAACCTCAACCCCAAGACAGCTGTGCAATATGAATTGGGTATAAAACACCGTTTCAGTGAGGATCAGGTACTGGAAATGAAAGCCTATTGGAAAGATATGTTTGATTATGAAACGTCCCAGACAATTTCACCGTCGAACCCTAAATATGCACACCTGCGTTTCAATATGTATTTCAACGCGGACTACGCTAGGGCCAGAGGTGTGGAGATCATATTGAAAAGTCGTGTCCTGCAAAACTGGTTTGCTGATGTCAATTTTAATTATTCCATCATAACAGGTAAAAGTTCAACACCACTGGATAATCTCCTGGTCCAGGCTGGCGAACTACAAGAAAAACCATTGGGTGAAAATTATATGAGTTGGGATAGACCGCTGCAATTTTTCAGTAATCTCTATTATAACCACCCTTCAAATTGGGGTTTTTCACTTAGAATTGAACTGGGTTCAAATCGTCGTTATACGAGATCAATTCCTGGTACCAGGGAATATCCAGATGGAATCATTGAAGTGAATGGCCAAGAATATTATATCGGTACTCGGGAAGATGATAAACCCTATGCTTACCTGGGTAATTACACACCAAAACTGTTTCGCATGCTGGGGTTTGATGACTTGAATGGTACCAGTGCGATTGATGTAAAACTATTTAAAACATTTCAAATCAATACGATAAAAATGAAAATGTTTCTCGAGATTGAAAATTTGCTTGATGAAATGATCCCGCGTAGGATTAATTCATTTACAGGTTTGGGTTATGGACCAGGGGTCATATTACCCTATAGCATGATCAATAGTCCCAATCCAAATTATGATCCATCACGCTTTCGCCGTCCACGAACAATTGAATTAGGTATGCAATTTTTCTTTTAATGTTATACTTGTATAGATACACGGTATTTTTGGTTTTTCTGACTGGGTCGATACTTGGTCAGAACTTTTTCCCCATTCTTGGAGGCCAAAGGGCGGGTACGTCTATATTTACTTTTTTAAAGATCGGTGTTAGTGCACGTGCAGAGGGTATGGGTGAAGCAGTGGTTGCGTTGCAGCAGGATGCTGCATCAATATACTATAATCCGGGCGCGATTGCCCAATTCTCTGGCACAAAGTTCTCCGCCTCGCGGATCAAATGGCCAGCTGATATTAACTATGACTATTTTGCTTTTACTCAAAAATTATCAGGGCGCCATAGTATCGGTTTCAGCGCGGGAATTTTACATATGGCACCAATGATGGAAACCACAGAGTATTTACCCCACGGTACAGGAAATTATTTCACTTATCAGGATCGGTTTATTGGGCTTACTTACGGCGCCAGAATGACTGATCGCTTTAGTTTCGGTATTACCATCAAACATGTCCAGGAAAATTTAGCTGGACATAAGTTAAGTACGCCGATGATGGATATGGGGACTTTTTATTGGACCGGATACCGGTCACTGCGTTTTTCGGCATCTCTATCTCATTTTGGCAGTCAGGCTAAACCAGCCGGTACATTTGAAAAGAAGTATTTGGATTCAGAAACGGGTGAAGAAACAATTTCCCGAACAGAATTCCAGGAGTTTTCTCCGCCTTCCATCTTTCGTGTTGGTGCGGCTATGGATGTGATCGATAAACCGGGACAGGTATTGATATTAGCTCTGCAACTGAACCACCCCGTAGACAATGCAGAAAATATTGCTGCCGGATTGGAATATACCTTCATTGAGATGTTACATATTCGCGCGGGATACCGCATAAATAAAATAGAACAGAATTATTCCGTTGGTACAGGGTTAAATATACCTGCCGGACCAGTAATCCTTAATGTTGATTATGCCTATTCCAATTTCATTCATCTTACTGATCCGATACGATTTACGTTAGGAATTTCTCTAAAATGAAATTGCGTATTCTATATTTATCTATTTTCCTACTGATGTTAGGCTGTATCGAAAAGATGACTTTGCCAACTGCAATTAACACAAATACTGAATTTGCGGCAGGGGATACCACATATTTATTAGTTAATCCCGTATGGGATGAAACCTACGGCTTTGCTGCGCCCATTGAAATTTCTATTGCAGCAGATGGACACATTTTTGTCGCAGATTCTGCCGCCAATCGCATATTCGTTTTAGATCAGAGTGGAAATGTGCTTAGTGGTTATGATGATTTGAAGAACTTTGAGATTATTGGCGATATTGCATTAAACCCAATTGATGTAGATGTGGATCAAAAAATGAATGTCTATTTTATCGATGGCAGTGATCGAATATATCGCTGGAATCATTATTGGAATGATGTGGGCATTGAATCCTTCGCTGCCGCCGCCGTTTTTTCATATACAGCAACAGGAGACACAATCAGGTTAGGTCATCAGAATTCTCAGTGGTTCGAAATATTGAATCATCCTGATTGGGCAATGACTAGTGTTGAGTGGTCGAATGAACAGACAGTGATCGATTCAATCTTAGGCCCGCATGTGTTTTTTGAGGGATCTTGGGAGCGTAATACATTTGCTGATTTATATTATGAGAGCGAGAACAATAGCTTTTCAGGTATTACCGCTACGCTGGATAGTGATGATTATATTTATGCGCAGGATTATCATCATAATCGGATCATTAAAATTCTCCTAGAGCGATCTCAATACATACAGTTATCAAATGGAGAATCGGTTTGGGTACATTCTGGAACTTTTGGCCAGACTGTAACAGCAGAGGGTACGGGTGCTGGTACCGTAAACGATCCACTGGGTATAGATGTGGATTATGCTGGTAATCTGTATTATTCTCAGGGAGGTGATTTTTTTGCGGTTCATAAAGTTAGGCCTGTTGTAACTGGCGCATATACAGTTTATCAATCAGTTTTTCAAGAGGGCACTAATGAAATCATGGATCTCTTCCGATTCGGTACCCCGGCAGATGTAGCTGTAGATTTGAACCAGAATATTTATGTCGCCAATACTGACGGACAGGAAATACAGGTGTTTGATTCCAATGGACAGTTCTTTAAAAAAGCGGGTGTAGAAGAAGTGACTGTTGATACTACAATGTGGGTTACGCACGGGAATGTGGATGTCGAAGTAGATACATTTATTGTGAAAGAGATGAAGGGATTTTTAACTAGTCCGCAGGCCGTAACCGTAGATAAGCGGGGTGTTATCTATATATGTGATACACCAACAAGTCGAATATTGCGTTACCGTTTATCAAATAAGCTGGATGAAGATTTACAACCCATACAATGATTAGATTAGGTATTTACTTTATTTTTCTGATAGGGTTATTGTTGTCCCAGGAAGCAACAGCATTTATTAAATATTTTAACAATGATCGCGATTTTCTTGGTGATAAACCCATGCTGGCGAGCGATAGGAGAAGGGTAAAACATATACGCGTTTCTTATAATGAAACCAGACAGCCGATTCTTAAAGAGTGGATCAATGAACAGGGTCAGCCCGACAAGCGAGAAATATTTTCCTATGACAAGGAAGGTAAATTATTGAGTCGTGCTATTCTTAAAAAAAATAATAAACCAGACAAAGTGATTACTTATGGCAGTTCAGAACCATGGGGCATCGAATTTCGTAAATATTTTTATAGTGACAATGTAAATATACCCTATCTTGATCAGCGCTCAGAATTCCAGATGTCAGCTGGGAACCAGATTGAACAGATAAACTTTTTTACGGTAGATAATCGTCATTATGGATCTATTTCATTTGCTTATGATCATCTAGGTTTTGTGACTAGTGAAATCTGGATAAAGGAACCGGAAAAACAAATTGTACGCCGTTTTAAATACCAATACGATATTATGGCGCAAGTCAAACAAATTTGGGAATATGACCGCACTGGTAATTTGATAAGTCATCAGGCGCTACAGCAGGCACCGGCGGATGAACTGTATAAAAAGCCACCCCCGCGAACGGGGAATATGTTAAGTGAAGCAGGTCTAATTATTGAAGAGTTACGCTCCAGCAGAATGGTGGCACCGAATCCGGCATTTATTCCAGTTACTCTATGGGATCAACTTGTTACTAATAATGAAGATCGGTTTGATATAGACTTTATCAGTGTGAATGAAAAGAATGTGAAATTTAGAGAACCCAATGGTCAGGATATATTGTCAATCACCCTAGACCGTGTTGCTTCCGTTGTTTCCCGTTATGGTGAAATAATCTACCCCTGATATTGCTTTTCCAAAAATTTGGGAAGTAAATTGGGCCATCACTGGATGGATAAATCCGACCATATACCATGAATAAAAGCCAAACTATTCAAGCACTGACCGTGAGTTTATTTATTCTATCAACCATTTTTGGTCAGGGCACATCCTACCCGCCGCCGACCACACTAGTAACTATACCTACAGCTGGAACCCTTGTTAGAGGCAGTTTTGCCATGGAAATGCGTATCCAAAAAGGTGGTGGAATGTCTACTGCACTGCAAGCGGGCATTACTGATCGGTTTCAGTTTGGATTATCATACGGAGCCTCCAATCTTATTGGCGATGACAGTTTGCGTTGGTATCCGCGGCCGGAAGCAAATCTTAAATATCGCTTGATCGATGAAACAACATCTATGCCTGGTGTTGCCATAGGGATTAATACACAGGGTTTTGGTGGATACAATGATGCCGATTCTTTGAAACGATATGATACAAAAGCCTATGGATTTTATACATCTGCCAGCAAGAACTGGGAGACACCATTGGGCAATGCTGGATTGCATGCTGGGATGAGTTATAATTTTTTAGAAACAGCAGATGGTGATGAGGACCCCAATCTATTTTTTGGATTGGATCTTGAATTCAACCCGGAGCTCTCTGTATTAATAGAATGGAATGCTGCTCTGAATGAAAATGATATGCAAAGTAAAAATCTGGCGATTAATAAGGGAGGGTATCTTAATGCGGCCGTGCGGTGGACATTTGTCGATCATCTGCATATTGAATTGGATTTTAATAACCTACTATTTGATGATGATAAAGTGGACTACTTTACTAGGGAGTTAAAAATAACGTATATCGAATATTTTTAAAGCACTTCATCAATGTTTTCCAGGTGTGTTTTGTTTTGTTTCATGGCTGCGCACGGCATATGCAGCCAGAATGAACTAGAAAAGGGAATTGCTTTTTATAATCAGCGTCTTGAGGGTAGCGTTAAGAGTTCAGCTAAACCTGAACCGATTACCAATGCAATCAATCAGTTTCATAATGCGCTGAAAAACTCCGCTACTGAAACGGATGCTGAGCTATATCTGCTTAAATCTTATTACTTTCGGGGTAAGTACGTTCACAAGGATAAAAAAAAGCAAAAAAGCGATTTCAATAGAGGGAAAGAATTAGGTGAAAAGTATATCAAAAAATACCCTGATTCAGCGCCATTTCGGTATTGGTATTTAGTAAATCTTGGTAGTTGGTCCGAGGTTTATGGAATAATAACTGCAGCTCGTGAAGGGGTAGCCGACCTTATGAGAGAGCACTCTGGAGTAATTATTTCACTCGATCCTGAATATGAAAATGGCGGCGGTTATTTCATGCTCGGTGCAGTTCATTTCAAATCCCCCTATATTCCATTTTTCCTATCTTGGCCAGATAATGATGATGCTATCAAGTATCTAACCAAAGCATTTAACATTGGTGAAGCGACTCCAAATCAAAAGGTATATTTAGCGCAAGCACTGTATAAAGACGGTCAAAAATACCGCGCAATTGACATGTTGAAAGAGGTTGCAAATATGCAGCCATCAGCGGAGAAAATAATGAGAGATTTGGAACAGATTGAACTTGCCGAACAATTATTGTCAGAATATTGCTGATTATTCGATACTTACACTGTTTATATATAATAGTAATTAAAAAATGGCTGAATTAAAAGAATCCAAAATATCTTCAGAAAATGTATATAAAGGTAGTTTTCTGGATATCAGAAAAGATAAAGTAACACTACCCAATGGGAATACATCTACCAGAGAATGGATCAAACATCCAGGCGCCGCGTGTATCATCCCTGTTATGTCAGATGGTAACATTGCACTAATAAAGCAGTACCGTTATCCGGTGCAGTCTGAAATGATTGAACTCCCGGCAGGGAAACTAGATCCAGGAGAAGATCCGGAAAAGTGTGCAAGCAGGGAGTTGGAAGAAGAAATTGGATATATAGCTGGAAAATTGACCTTTATCTGCAAAATCCATCCAGCAATTGGTTTTGCCAGCGAAGTAATGTGGATCTACCTTGGTGAGAACTTGACCAAAAGCGCAAAAAATACCGACCATGATGAATTTGTTGAACTTTTACCCACAGATTTGAATGTTGCGGTTCAAATGGTTTGGAATGGAGAAATCACCGATGTAAAAACGATCATCGGCATTTTGTGGGCCGAACGCCTGCTTTCGTAATCACTATCTTTTTTTCTATATTTAGTTATGTCAGAATCCTTAGCACATTGTATTAAGGCGAAGTCGCGCGATCTTGGGTTCCAAAAAGTAGGTATAACAAGAGCGGTATCTATTTCTGAAGAAAAAGAAAAATTGGAAACATGGTTATCACGTGGGCACCATGGAACAATGTCATGGTTGGCAGAGCGGAAGCATGAGCGAGGGGATATCTTTACTTATTTTCCGGATGTAAAATCAGTCATCTCTGTAGGTATGAATTATTATACTGGTTATGGTCAGAGCGAATTGAATTCGGACAAAAAATTCAGTAATTATGCCTGGGGCGAGGACTATCATGATATATTGAAATCGAGGTTATATAAATTGTTAAACTGGCTAAAAATAGAAATACCAGACCTAAACGGAATTGCCTGCGTTGACACATCACCAGTCATGGATAAGGTATGGGCACAGCGCGCAGGGTTAGGTTGGCAGGGAAA
>Ga0208571_1000514_pt1 | contig 13905 bp, 15 predicted proteins | sample DeeseametaMP0103_FD_184223 | JGI IMG/M metagenome (GOLD analysis project Ga0208571, IMG submission 184223) | Marine microbial communities from the Deep Atlantic Ocean - MP0103 (SPAdes) | ecosystem: Environmental > Aquatic > Marine > Oceanic | place: Atlantic Ocean | collected 2010-12-22
ACATCTCCCAAACCGACACTCAGAAAAACCGCATCGTATTCTTTTCTAAGATCATCGAGAATTACTTCTTGACCTAACTTTTGATTAGTTCTGGTTTCAATACCTCCGATTTGCAAAATAAAATCAACTTCACGCTGCGCAAAGTCGTTGACAGTTTTATAGGCCGCAATTCCGTATTCATTTAGGCCGCTTAATTTTTCGCGGGCCTCAAAGACCACAACCTCATGCCCTGAGACTGCTAGTTGATGTGCACAGGAAAGTCCTGCCGGACCGCCGCCGACAACCGCGATTCTTTTACCGGTCGGTTCACCTCTTTCAAAAAATGTTTCCCCTGTTTCAAAAAACCAATCGGTCGCATAGCGCTGCAATTCTCCTATCCGTACCGGTTGGTGCTCATGTGCTTCCCGGACACATGCCCCTTGACACAGAATTTCTGTCGGACAAACACGGGCACACATTCCGCCCATAATGTTTTGTGAAAGAATGTCTTTTGCAGATCCTTTAAGGTTGCCGGTAGAAATTTTGCGGATAAAATTTGGTATGTCGATAGCGGTGGGACACGCATCAATACATGGTGCGTCATAACAAAAATAACAGCGGTTTGCCTCAACAATCGCATTCCCCGAATTCAAAGGTGGATGAGAATCGGAAAAATTTTCGGAAAGCTGTTCCTGCGATAAGCGTCCGGCCTGAACGTCGATAGTGGTCATGGTTTTTTTCAGCGTTTTCGGCGGTAATCTTTGAACAAATAACACCACCAGTTGAAACAATTATTGCAGTACAGTTAAATCTCCATAAAGCTCCGGACGACGGTCACGGAAGAATTGCCAGAGGTTGCGTATTTCTCTGACTGCATCCATATCCATGTCATGAATCAGCAAACCATCAGTCTTATCATCCAACTGTGCTTCAATTTTACCTCGTGGATTTACTATGTAGCTTGAGCCATAAAACGTACCAATATTCCAGGGTTCTTCGGTACCAATTCGATTGATAGCACCAATGTAGCAGCCATTAGCTGCAGCTGAGGCCGGTTGTTCCAGTTCCCATAAATATTGAGATAGTCCTGCAACCGTGGCGGAAGGATTAACAATATACTCTGCACCGTTCAAAGCCAGAGCCCGCCAACCTTCCGGGAAATGCCTGTCGTAACAAATATACACTCCAAGTTTACAGTAAGCAGTTTCAAAAACAGGATAGCCTAAATTTCCAGGTTTGAAGAAAAATTTCTCATAAAAACCTGCAACCTGTGGAATATGTGATTTGCGGTACTTACCAAGATATTTGCCGTCTGCATCTATTACTGCTGCAGTGTTATAATACACACCTGTCATTTCCTCTTCATAGATGGGAACGACAATCACCATGTTGTACTTTTTTGCATATTCCTGCATAAGTTTCGTAGTTGGTCCTTCTGGTATTTTTTCAACAGCTGCATACCATTTTGTATCCTGGCTGGGACAAAAATATGGTTGTGTAAAGACCTCCTGCATGCAGAGCACCTGAACCCCTTTTTCTCCTGCCTCCTCAATATAAGGGATATGTGCTTCAATCATTATTTTGGTAATTTCTCCTGGAGCCATGGATGTATCCCCTTTGAGGGCCATTTGAATCAACCCGCTGCGAACTTTCATTTTTTTTCTCCTTGCAACTATCGAATGTGGAAGCTAACCCTGCAGGACGACATTCATCTTCCCGAGCTTTGCTGTAATGGAATTTGTTTCTTAAAGACTGAAAATTATATAAGTTGATACAAGGCTCGTCAAGTCTTTTTCATGTTTTAAACTCCAAATCAGTCTAAAATACTTTCCAAGTTTTTTATTTTTACTTGTCAACAATTAATTGATGTGTTAGTTTTTTAAGTATTATCACAGCCATTAAACGAATGATTCTGCAAAAAAATGAATGAAAAAACTATTGTAGCCAACGTTTATCCCTCTCTCAATTTCAGCAAGATCAGAGGTTATATTACCTTAACAAAACCGAGGTTACTATCCAGCGTATTGTTCAGCACAGTACTGGGTTATATTCTTCCAGTGGACAGTTCAGCTGATATCTTGCCGCTGCTATATCTTCTGTTAGGTACTGCTATGATTGGCGCAGGTGCAAATACACTTAATCAATGGCAGGAACAAATTCCTGACTCGAAGATGAGAAGGACAAAGAATCGTCCTTTACCGACGGGAAAACTAAGTGGGAATGAAGCTTTGGCTTTTGGCATTATTATTTCGGTCGCGGGTTTCACTACATTATGGCTTAGTCTAAACATACTTACTGCTGCTCTTGGATTGCTGACCCTCTTTTCTTACATTCTGATCTATACACCTCTAAAACAGAAATCAGTCAGTAACACCTGGTTTGGAGGAATAACTGGCGCATTACCTCCGGTGATGGGCTGGACGGCGGCTAGAGGTACGTTGGACTGGGAAGTCCTGCCAATTTTTGCCCTGCTTTATTTTTGGCAGCTTCCACATTTTTTTGCAATTGCCTGGATGTATCGTGATGACTACCGCAGGGGCGGTTTCAAAATGCTTTCACTTGAGGATCCAACAGGTAAAAAAACCAGTGTTCAAATGCTGTTCTACGGCGGTTTGCTTTTTATTTCCAGCATTGCTATTTTTATTATCGGCCAGTTAAGTCTTGTTTATCTGGTAAGTGCAGTTATACTGGGGCTGGGATTTTTAGCAGTAATTTCTTTATTTTTTCAGAAAAGCAGTAATGAGAATGCACGTAAAGTTTTTCTTGCGTCCATTATTTACTTGCCGGTCTTGAGCAGTGTTATTATTCTAGACAGGATTATTTATTAATTTGTTAAGGAGGATTTATGGAGAAAAATGATTCGGATGCATGGGCACCAAGGGTATTTTATTTGATTTTCAGTGGATGTGTATTGTTTATGCTGGCTGCCTACATTTTTGCGTTTAATTCCTGATAACCTTTAAAATTGCTGAACTAATTCTATGAGTTTTTTTGCTGAAAAGCGGTTAACGATGTTTTAGAGAAAACTTAGATGATTGAATATTTTATACTCAGCGCGTCCTCATTTTCAGGGGATATAGACAACCTCTTTCTTGTGATTACTTTGATCATTGGATTTTGGTTTATTCTTGTATTTGGCGCACTTGTTTATTTCACACTCAAATTTCGCAGGAAAGACGGTGTAAAGGCCGAGTACATAACCGGCGAGAAGCACAGTGAAACAAAATGGACGCATTATCCTCACTATGCAGTGATAGCTATGGATGTGGTCATAATTGCCGCTAATATCATAGTTTGGGTAAACATAAAACAGACTCTTCCTCCTAAAGACAACCTTATCAGGGTCATTGGGCAGCAATGGAGCTGGTCCTTTGTTGATGCAGGCCCGGATGGGGTCTTGGATACTGCTGATGATATTACTACAGTTAATGATCTGCATGTAAAAGTGGATGAAACATATCACTTTGAATTACAGGCACGGGACGTGATTCATAATTTTTCAGTTCCGGTTTTTCGTTTGAGACAGGATGCATTGCCTGGAAGAACAATCAAAGGCTGGTTTAAGCCGACAAATACCGGTTCTTTTGATATACAATGCGCTGAAATGTGTGGATATGGCCATGGAATTATGGGTGGTGCAATCACAGTACATACGAAGGAAAGCTACGACGAAACCATTGTACAGATAAAGAACGGTACATATGAAAGTCACTATCAGAAACGAATGGGAACAAAAACGCCCTTACCATCTAATACCTCGCATACTGAAGGTCATAATTCCTTCGCTGTGCTGTTAGCAAGTATATTTTAGTTTATTTTAGTAAAGGACACAATGAGCCAAGCAGCTGCCGCAGTCGAAACAGGCATCCATGCGGAACATCATGAAGATCTGAATTTTTTACACAAATATATTCTGCCTTTAGATCATAAGATCATTGCCATGCAGTACATCTTTACCGGTATGATCATGGCTATTATAGGTGGATATTTTGCCTATGCTTTCCGGATGCAGCTTGCTTTTCCAGGAGAACTGGTTCCAGGATATGGACTTGTCGGACCTGGTGAATATAACATGCTGGTTACAAATCACGGAACCATCATGATTTTCTGGGTGGCAATGCCAGTACTTATTGCAGGCTTCGGTAACTATCTAATTCCACTGATGATAGGTTGTGATGATATGGTTTTCCCCCGTATAAACCGTTTGTCATATCAAATTTTCCTGGTCAGCGCTCTTGTTTTGATTCTCTCTTTCTTCGTAAAAGGGGGAGGATTCGGTGGTGCATGGACTGCCTATCCCCCGCTTTCGTCTGTCGCCGAATACAATCTCACAGACTGGGGTTCTTCTTTGTGGGTGCTTGCCGTGGCATTGGAGTTTATTTCCTTTTTATTAGGAGGCATCAATTTTGTCACTACTGCGATGAACGCTCGTGCTCCGGGAATGAAAATGATGGACATTCCAATTGCAGTCTGGTTCATAGTAATAGCAGTTATTTTGTTCATGGCGTCAGTTGGGCCTCTTATCGCAGGAGCGGTAATGCTTTTTATGGATCAGAGAATTGGTACAACTTTTTTCCTGCCTTCAGGAGGCGGAGACCCACTCCTTTGGGAACATCTTTTCTGGTTTTTCGGGCATCCTGAAGTATATGTTGTACTGCTGCCGACCTTGGGTATAGTGGCGGATATTATCACAGTTTTCTCCAGAAAAAAGTTGTTCGGATATAAAACAGTATTGTACACGGCATTCGCGACCGGTGGTCTATCCTTTGTCGTTTGGGCGCATCACCAGTTTATAGCAGGCATTGATCCACGAATGGCTAATATTTTCGTCGTGACAACCGTCTTGATTTCAATTCCGCTTGCGGAAATGATGTTCAGCTATATTGCCACCCTCTATGGTGGTTCGATTGAATTGAAAACTCCTATGCTCTGGGCCTTGAGTTTTTTGGCGGCCTTCCTGATTGGCGGTGTAACCGGAATTTATTTGGGAGCAAGTGCCCTGGATGTATATTTCCATGATTCATATTTTGTACTGGCCCACTTCCATTATACTTTCTTCCCTATCACTATTATTGGAATGTTTGCGGCATTAACCTTTTGGTTTCCGAAAATGTTTGGACGCATGATGAATGAAACTCTGGGGAAAATTCATTTCTGGGGTACATTTATTCCTTTCAACTGTATTTTCCTGCCTCTATTCTTCCTTGGATTGGCAGGCCAGCACCGGCGCATATACAATTACCAGCATTTTCCAGACTTAGCGACACAGGAATTACAGAATATTCGGATTTTTGCAACAGTCAGTTTGGTAGTCATGCTGTTATTTCAGCTGGTTTTCGTTTACAACTTTTTCGTCAGCATGTTCAAAGGTGAAAAGGCACCAGACAATCCTTGGAGAGCAAACACTCTGGAATGGTCTACTTCTTCCCCGCCACCGCACGGCAATTTCAAAAAACTTCCTACTGTATATAGGGGAGCATATGAATATAGTACACCAGGGCGGGAAGAGGATTTCTGGCCGCAAAATGTAGCACCGGAATAGAACTGATTTATTTCATTAAAACGGAAGATCTAACTTCTTACGTTTAATTATTAACTACAAAAAAGATATATAAAATGTCGATGCATGGTCCTATTGCAACACACCGCAGTGCTACAGGCGTGCCAACCGGGCGCTTAGGAACATGGTGGTTGCTGGCTTCAGAAATTTTTATATTTGGTGGATTAATTGCCTGCTTTATCCTCTTTAAACTAAATGGAACTCCCGGTTTTGAAGATGCTTCCCTGACGAGTGTGACTGCAGGAGCTGTAAATACATTTGTACTTCTTACTTCCAGTTTGAGTATAGTACTGGCACATGCTGCAATCGAAAAAGGAGATCAAAATAAATCATTCACCTACATCTGGTACACAATTGGTGCAGGTCTGGTATTTTTAGGGATTAAAACTTATGAATACACCGGCAAAATTCTGCATGGTCATACAATTACGGAAAATTTATTCTGGTCATTTTATTATACTATGACCGGATTACATGCCCTGCATGTTATTGGCGGAATGGTTATCATGGCACTCATTTCATTTGATATCCGCAAAGGGTACAATTATCAGCGTGTGGAACTGATAGGAATTTACTGGCACTTTGTAGATCTTATCTGGATCTTCTTGTTTCCTCTCTTGTATATTGCAAATTTCTAATATTATTAACACATCTTTACAGATCAAACTATGAGTGAAGCTTACGCACATCCCAACTATGTTAAAATATGGTTTTGGCTTGTTGTTTTACTGCTGATCAGCGTGGCAGGGCCAATGTTGGAAATTCCTGCGCTGACAATCATAACCGCCTTTGGAATTGCAGTCATTAAGGCATTCCTTGTTGCAGCTAATTTTATGCATCTGAAGTTTGAAAAACAAATCATTTCGTTTTTACTGATTCTGGCCCTCTGCCTGCTAGGTGTTTTCTTTTTTGGTGTTGCACCGGATATCATGATGACAGATGGAGATCAGTGGATAGACTGCATTGCAGACAAATCTTGTGTAGAGCAGCGCTTGTGACAAACCCCTCCAGCCAGTCTGTTTTATTTGCCGCCTCAGAAGTTTCTTTGACCAATCGTCCAAAGCGGGCTAAGCCGCCTGTGTCAAGTGGTGTGATTGGAATGCTTATTTTTATGGTTACCGAAGCCATGTTTTTTGCAGGTCTCATCAGTGCATACATGGTGATACGTTCCGGCATTGAAGAGTGGCCTCCATGGGGACAGCCCAGATTACCGGTTGAAACCACTGCATTCAATACTTTAGTTCTTTTGTTGAGTGGGTTAACGATGGGATTTTCACGCAACCTGCTGCAAAAACAAAAATTTCAGGAAGGACGCAGATTGCTGGGAATATCCCTTTTATTAGGCACTTTCTTTTTGGTGGCTCAAGGTTATGAGTGGGTGCAATTGCTTAATTTCGGGATGACAGTCTCGTCCAGTGTGTACGGTGGTTTGTTCTATTTAATAATAGGCGCACACGGATTTCACGTGGTCGGAGTTTTGGCTGTGCTCATCCATGCCTGGAACCGATTGGGGGCTTCTAATAATCCTATAACTGCAGAAGGACTACTTCCTTTACAACTCCTGTGGTATTTTGTCGTTTGTGTCTGGCCTGTTTTGTATGTGCTGGTTTATCTGACCTGATGCTAACAGCAAGTTTGAGTACACACCTCTAGAAGAATAATTTGAAAATGCATCTGCAACATTTTCTCCTTTTCCCATTCCTGTTAGGCCTCCTCTTTGCACCGGAAATAGCAAATGCCTGTGCAGTCTGTTTCTCTTCCAGTGAAGAAACATTGGAAGCATTTTACTTTACGACTATTTTCCTGACTTTGCTTCCTGTTGTAATGCTCTTCACAATTGGTTATTGGCTGTATAGTAAACATAGAAAAACCTGATTATTAATCAAATTCTTGCAGCACAATAATTTATTCTTCACGTGAAAAAAACTTTCTTTTTTTGGGTGGTTTTCCTGTGGTGTTCAGTCTTTGTTCATGCAAATGAACTGAGACCGGATGGTCTGATTTTTAGTGATTATCCTGGGTCAACCGTTTTAGTTATAGACAAATCTGCATGTCGCTTGATGGTCTATAAGTTTCAGGAATCCTGGAAAATGCACCGTGTTTTCCCCTGTACAACCGGCAAAGTAAATGGAGACAAGTTCCGTGAAGGAGATCTCAAAACTCCCATTGGCATATATTGGCTTAATCAGGCTTGGGCTGGATGGGAATTGGCTCAGTACTACGGCAATGGGGCCAATGTGTACGGAACCGGTGCTTTTGAGGTCAGTTATCCAAACTATTTTGATCAGGTAATCGAACGGAAAAACGGGGACGGCATCTGGATTCACGGGACAGTAAAAGGTGATCCTATACCGACCCGAGGTTGTATTTCTATAAGTAATTATAACTTTCTGGAATTAACCCGTTCTGTTGAATTGGGAGCTACTCCGGTAATAATTGAAGAAAAGGTAACTTTTTCACCCAGTGCAGTAATTGCTCAAGAGCAACAATTCTTGATGGGTACTATTGAGTCGTGGAAGAGAGCCTGGGAATCAAATGATGTAGATAATTACCTGTCTTTTTATTCCTCAAATTTTCTCACAGAGAAATGGAATTTTAACAGTTGGCAGGCACACAAAAAAAGTGTCAGTAACCAAAACAAAAGACGCCGTATTCTTTTAAATGATCTTTCAGTTCTTATGAGTAAGAATATTTACCACGTTCGCTTTGTACAGACATATACATCTTCTTCAATCAACGATGTTGGTTTAAAACACCTCTTTCTTGTCAAAGAGGCAGATGGCCTAAAGATCATCAGCGAGAACTGGACTCCCTTAAATCAACTTTCCCCCAGCCCGGCATTTCAATATGCCTACAAGGAGTCACAACAAAACTCCATGTGATTTGAGACATTAATAACGTTCATAATTCATAAGAACGTTTCTCCTAATTTTCCCCCGCTTACATCATAAATGGTACAGCATCAGGTAAACCAGTACACCTGTAACTGAGATATACATCCAGAGCGGCAGTGTAATCCGGGCAATTTTGGGATGCATGGTGAAATTACCCGTTGCCGCAAAGAAAACTGTGGTTAGAACCAGCGGCAAAACTACCACAGAAAGAATAATGTGCGAAATCAAAATAAAGAAATACAGCGGACGAACCCAGCCTTCACCCTGAAATAACGTGTCCCCATGAAAGGCATGATAGGTGAGGTAGCTGACTAAAAATAAAAAAGAAAAAAATAATGCACTAAGCATCATTTTTTTATGACGCACCCGGTTGCCTCTTCTAATAGCTTTAAACCCAAAAATAAGACATGTGGCGCTCATTAAGTTCAGCAATGCATTGAGTGCAGGTAGAATTGTAAGATCAAGAGAGCTGCCCTCTACTGGAGTTTCATGAAAGTAGATCAGCCAGAACAAAAATAATAAAATCACTGCAGAAGCAATTAATATTAATGTTACTGCACTCCGATTTCCAATTAAAGTTTTCATGCTTTCACCAAATTATGATTGCCTTCTGCAGCTGCAAAAAACAACAGTCCTGTCAGGGTGGCTGCAATTGCAGTATGCGTGGCAGATATTGGCGCAGGTACACGGAATACTGCATTAAGAATCCCCACGCATATTTCCAGCAAAATTAGCGCAACAATACTCAGTCCTATTGCACTATGTCCATATCTGTTCTTCAGCCCGGCCCAGGCCATTATCATTAATACTACTCCACCAATAATGGCTGTCAAGCGGTGCAGCATGTGTATCCATTCGTTTTCATATACAGGAAGAAAACGTCCCTGATAATCTGATGGTGCAGGAGGCAAAATGTACTCTTCGATTCCTGTCCACTCAGATAAGTCAGTACCACTCATTCCAAAAGATAAAGAACTTCCTTCATGGCATCCCGGAAATGCTTCACAGTGAGAGCCTGATGAAGTAGAGCTATTATAACCTCCGGATATAATCATAATAAAAAGCACAGCCAGCATCAAAACTATGTGGCGTCTCTTTAACTCTCTATCTTTTCCCGGTTTAGTATGAGTAGAAGAACTGTCTGAAGGATATTCCACATTCTCCAGAAAAGTAACTCTAGCGAAAAATACCAAAATTCCAAACAAAATATTTCCGCCCAGCAGGTGCATTGTAACAACCGGCGGCCAGAGCACCATTGTTACAGTCAGTGCCCCCAAAATTCCCTGGATACAAACTAAAATCAAACTGATTACGGCAAGTTTTCTATGGCGGCGATATGCAGGTTGCTGAAATGTTTTAACAGTGATTGTAATTATCAAAATTCCCAACAAAGTTGCAACAAACCTATGTCCCGTTTCCAAAGCAATCTCAAAGCCCGGAGGTGGAATAAATTGTCCGTAGCAAAGCGGCCAGTCCGGACAGGAAAGCCCTGCATTCTTCAAACGTACAAATGCTCCAAAAGGAATAAGCGGCCAGGTGAGAAGTGCCGCCCCAATGCATAACCATTTCATCATAATGTAATTCTAGGCCCCTGATTAACTGACTCGTGAGTCGCGAATTTTAGTAAGTTACTGATTTTAATGACTACACCGTGTCATCTCGACCGAATGGATAGATCTGATAATGTACTGATATCATATATGTTCCTTCACATTCGTTCGGAATGACACGATAAAACGCGTGTCTGTAGTGTTAACTGATATTAGCAGAAAATAATTATGACAATCTCAACCGTTATACTCAAGCCACAGAAGAGGCTTAATACAGAAATGGGGATACTGATCACATTCCGGTTGAAAACTCTTTTCATAAAAGTTAAAGAATAATCTGTTTAGATCAAGTTAAGTCAAAGATTTGACAATTCTTCCGTTTTTTCTTCAAGATTTTTTAGATTTTGCCGATGTAGAATGTGAGACAACAAGTTTGGCTTGCAAACCGGATGCATCAGGTAGGTGAACAAAGTGTGCGGCCTTTTTTATGACAAAGATTGGAAGGATTGCAAAATGTACATGCAAAACATTGATACAAAATTACAGAAAAAAGTTCAGTCTAAAGAGTTTGAAGAATCAGTTGATCAGGCAGTGCGGTCGTTCATGTACGAATTGGACTTCATGCTTCTTGAGGAACAGCATACCACTTCTAGCCTCAACTATTCATGCATTCAGCCAGATGCAGCAGTCAAGTGGGTTAACCCGGATTGAGAATCCTGTGGATTGCAGTACCTGACATAGGATAATTCTGCATTCAGGATTATTACGCACTAAGGGAGATGGAATCACTTTGTTTCTGCACCGTACGTGATGGTGCAGGAATAACACAGTCAGGAAGAATAATCTCAAACACTACCCCGCGATTGTCCAGCAGATTGAACCCTCGAATACCTCCACCATGAGCTTCAATAAGTTGCTTGGATATTGACAGTCCAAGCCCAGTTCCCATTTCCTTGCCTTCAGTTTGATACGATTGGAAAAGATTAGTTAAAATCGAATCCGGAATTGGGCCGCCGTTATCAACAATTTGAATTTTTAGTTCCCGCATATTTTGTGGAATAAAACGAACCTCAATGAAAGCAGGTTTATCATCTTTTGTTTCCGGAAAATCCTGGAATTTTTCCCACGCATTTTTTACAAGATTCACAATCACACGAATGATTTTACGACCGTCAATCCTGAGAAGGAAGACTGGCTGCCCTGCTGGAACACGATAATGTAAAAGAAGTTCATCTATAAAACCAAGTTGAGATTCAATTTGTTCCTGAAATTCATCTAATTGATATATTTCCGGACGAATCTCCATTCTGCCTGCAGCAAAATCCAGAATATCTGTTGTCAAACCTGTCACGTTGTTTGAAGAGTTTTTTATCCTGCGAATATAGGTCAATGCCTGAACCACCTCTATCGCCTTTATTCGATCCTTGTCAAGCATTTTTAAGAGCAAATTGGCAAAACTTGAAATGGAACCATTTGCATTACGAATGTCATGTCCAAATTCTGCCACAGTGTTACCAAGCTCAACCAACCGACGCTCCTTCTGTTTAGCCACCTGCAGATCAGTCACAGTTTGTTCTAATTTCTGTTTTGAGTCTTCCAGTTCTTCCACATTTTGAGCCAGCTCTTCCTGCATGGACTGGAAACGTGTCCAAAGTTCTTCAAGAACTGCTATACGCTGTCCAATCAATGTTCGACCATCAGAAGTTTCGGCAGGATATAAATCTCCGGATTCGTTTTCGCGTCTATATTTAACAAAATGACGACAAAGAACATCAACCTGATCTGTTATTCGACGGGTTTGTTTAAATACCAGTAAAGCAACAATAAGCAAAACGACACTTCCGCTAATTAACGAACGTATCCAAAAGAAGATCCCCCCAAATGCAGAAATATCCTGAGAAATAACAAGTATTCCATGAGTTCCATCTTTTCCTACAGGTATCTGGAATGAGACTTTATTCCCAATTTGACCGAAAAATTCAGGATTTTTTTCTGTAACAGTAGCGTTTAATTTAAAATTTTCTGACCTGATAAAACTCAAACGTGTGACTCCCTTATATTCTCTGGCCAGCAATTTCTCTATTTTGTCAGTTCTGACAGTTTCTTCCTGCATCAAACTGCTGACTTTTGACGCTAATAAATTGAGTTCGTGAAGTGTTTTTAAGGGGAGAGAAGGAGAACTTATGGAAGAGAGAGGAAGAAAAGAGGTCAGGTAAAAAGTGATTGCAAAAATAATTACGGCAAGCAAACTAAAATGAGTTATTTTAAGCCATGATTCACTCAGTTTTTTTTCCGGCCTGTCTTGCTTTATGCTCCTTTTTGATGTAAGTAAAGCTCTTCTAGGTTTAATTTTCCTGGGAATTTTTTGCTGGTTTCTTAATGTTACTTTGTTAAAAGTATTAATCATAATACCCATTCCAAGTCAATAAGTTCCAGATGGTTTCCATTCCTAAATCATTATAATTTTACACATCCATGTGCAAAATATTTGCTTATTTAATGATCAGCAGCCTAAAATCATTACTGCATTGGATATTGTCTGATTAGTTATATGCAAAATCACAAAGCTATGCAAGCATTTTTTTTAAAATAATTGATTTTATGTAACATTTTTTGATTAAATATATATTTAATTATTTATTATTTAATTATATCAATATCTTATACAAATCGATCATTTTGTGAAATATTTTAAACAAACTCACATTCATAGAAAGTTCGATAAAAGTAATTATGAAATAATGGCATACTATTTCTAGATGATTATTCATAGCAATAAAAAACACTACACGCAAAAAGAAAATATATTGTTAAAATGGAATCACTTGGATTTGAAGGACTACAGGGACATCGAATAAATTCAAAAGTATAACAAACTCATAATAAAACACATCAACTACCCCCACTAATTCTTCACAGTCAGACACCCTCCAAGTAAAATCCCCACATTCTTGTAAAATCCTCCAAATAATGGTATATATAAGTTTTCCCCGAATCTCAAACTATTTAAATAACAAAGGAAATATGAGTGATCTAATTGATTTTCAGATTGATTTGAAAGTTGCAGATGGACAGTTAGAGACCTTTAAAGGACTGGTCGCTGAAATGATATCGTTTATCAAAACTGAGGAACCAGGCACGCTTATTTATAACTGGTATATTTCAGAGGCTAACCACAAAGGCACTCTACTAGAGCGATACAAAAATAACCAAGCCGCAATTAAGCATGTAAATAATTTTGTTTCAGGGAAATATGTTGACCGCTTAATGTCTATTTGTACTTTTGAATCAATAACTATTCTGGGAGATGCCAGTGATGAACTAAAAGAGACTTTAAAAGATTTTACTGAAGATTTTAGAAATCACATCGGAGGTTTTATTCGGTAGAGAACTTATTTATTGATTGATTGCGATTGTGTTAAGAGCATCTGTAGATGAGTCGGTTACGGACAATGCAAGTTGTTGTAAATGGTGCAGTACTGGGAAGGCTTGTGGTGATACCTGCATATCTAGATCAAACACATGCACAAAATCAAAAGGATGTGCTTGTGACAGATAAACAGTATCCTTCCAAAATCGTCTCAAGAGAAATGCTTACCTTTCATACATTATACATACAGTAATCAATTACCCTAAAACCAACCAAATCATCTCCTGTGAGTAACCCCCACTAATTCTTCACAGTCAGACACCCTCCAAGTAATATCCACATATGTCTTGTAAAAACAAACCGATTGATGTTAAATATATTGGAAAGATTGTTAGATCAACAAACAATGGTGCATCTTGGAATAATGCGACAACTGATAATTCAACTGCAAATCATCTCTATGGAGTCACCTTCTCAGAATAACCATCAACTTCTAAGAAGTTTGTTTTAGGTTCATGTTTCAATACAGAAACCAGAATTAATAACATTCTA
>Ga0208571_1000515_pt1 | contig 13902 bp, 13 predicted proteins | sample DeeseametaMP0103_FD_184223 | JGI IMG/M metagenome (GOLD analysis project Ga0208571, IMG submission 184223) | Marine microbial communities from the Deep Atlantic Ocean - MP0103 (SPAdes) | ecosystem: Environmental > Aquatic > Marine > Oceanic | place: Atlantic Ocean | collected 2010-12-22
CTTTAATGAGTTAACCAATGCGACAGAGCAGGCAAAACGCTTTGATGAAGATAACGCCTATCGCGCTGCCAATGGGTTAAACCACGTGCCTATGGATACCCGCTTAATCGCCGCACTTGAGCACGGCTTACCGCAATGCGCAGGCGTTGCTATGGGTATAGACAGGTTAGTTATGCTAGCCACCGCTAAAGATACAATAAAAGAAGTCATCGCGTTTGATGTAGATAGGGCGTGATGCATGGCCTATAGGCGCCATGCTTACTGGCGCGTTGATATAAAATCTGTACGCTTTTTCTTTTTGCGTGAGCAAGCTTCACGCCTACCAATAAAAAAGCACCGCAATTGTTACAAATGCGGTGCTTAATAATGTATGTTTGATTGCTGAGTATACAGCTTATAGCTTGGCAAACACGTCTTGTAGTGGTGGCACTACTTGCTTTTTACGGCTTAATACGCCATCTAGCCATACTTTATCTTCGCTCGGCTTTTCACCGTAAGCTTGCTCTACAAGGTTTGCATCATCTGAAGCGATCAGCATTTGTGAGCCTTCTTTCATGATGTCGGTAAGCAGTAAAAATACTGAGTGGCGGTTGCCTTCAATTTTTAGCTTAGCAATATCGGCTTCTAAGTCTGCTTTAATTTCGTCAAACACTGCAAGGTCAATAACCTCTAGCTGGCCAATGCCCACTAGGTGACCGTTCATGTTGAAGTCTTTAAAGTCACGCATTACTAAGTCACGCACAGGGGTGTCTTCAACAGCTGACTTAACACGGAACATGTCCATGCCTAGTTCTTTAAAGTCTTCAATGCCGGCAATTTCTGCTAGTGCTTCTACACATTTAATATCAGCCGTTGTACAGGTCGGCGATTTAAAAATAACGGTATCGCTTAAAATTGCACATAGCATGATGCCAGCAATATCTTTAGGGATTTCTACGTTGTAGAAGTCATACATCATTTTAATAATGGTGTTTGAACAGCCTACCGGACGGATCCAACACTCAAGCGGTGTAGATGACGTTAAATCGCCTAGTTTATGGTGATCGACTACGCCAACAACACGTGCTTGGTCGATATCATCAGGTGCTTGTGTTTTTTCTGTGTGGTCAACAATATATACATCTTCGCCAGCGTAGCTTAATTTAAGCTCAGGTGCTTCGAAGCCAAATTTATCTAGGATAAATTGAGTTTCTGGTGACACTTCACCAAGGCGTGTTGGAATTGCTGGCTCATCGATTTGGTTTTTTAAATAAGCAAGTGCAATTGCACCACAAATAGAATCTGAATCTGGGATTTTATGGCCCACTACATACATAGACATTGACGGAACTCCTTTAAATTTGCCGATATTCTACCAAAGTCTGTGGCCTTTAACATATAGACAGTGCAATTAAGTTTTAGTTACACTTTAAAATCTTGAATTTACTGGGTGTATAAATATGCGACTGGGCCGCAAAGGTTGGAACAACGTTATTATTTTTTCGATGTTGATTATGATCTTCTTTTTAAATGGCTGGCATAAGCAGTTTTTAGGGGGCGAAGACGAGCCTACATTACAACCGGTACTGCCATTACAAAGTTTTGTGTTAACACTGAGCTTTGTTGATCAGAAAATTGAACGTATTGGTACAAGTTGGCGTACAACCGCATTAAAAGAAAATACGCCAGTGAGGTGGGATGCGTCACAGCAGCAATTAGCTGAGCTAATTAACCATTGGCAAACGGCTGCGTTGATGCAGGTAAATGAGTCTGTTGTATTTAATCCAAACTCACCATTGTACGTGGCCACCTTTGAGTTGGCTGGCGAGCGCTTACCTTGGGTTTATTTACTGTACAAAGGTAACGGTAAGTATTATTTGTTGGAAAAAAATAGCCAGCGCGTGATGGGGCTTGATTTAGCGACTGCAAAGCAGTTATTTCCAAGTGTTGATTTTTCAAAAAGTGAGTTGCATTAATGCCTGAATTACCAGAGGTAGAAGTAAGTAGATTGGGGATCACCCCGCATGTAGAAAACCAGGTAGTGACGAAGGTAAATATTTATAATGCCAGCATGCGATGGCCTGTGCCCGATGATGTTTATCAGTTAGAAGGGTTGAGGGTAGAGCGAATTGAGCGCCGTGCAAAGTATTTATTGCTGCACTGCGAATTAGGGAGTGCTATTTTACATTTGGGTATGTCGGGTAATTTGCGCGTTGTTGATAGACGCGAGCCGCTTAAAAAGCATGATCATGTTGAGTTTGTTCTTAGTAATGACAAGGCGCTGCGATTAAATGACCCACGCCGGTTTGGTTGCTGTTTATGGCAAGCACCGGGGGATGTTCATAAGTTACTCTCAAAACTTGGCCCTGAGCCGCTTACGGATGATTTTTTTGCAAAGCGTGTATACGAGCAATCGCGAAATAAAAAAGTCCCCGTGAAGCAATTTATTATGGATAACGCGGTAGTGGTGGGCGTAGGTAATATTTATGCCAATGAGTCGTTATTTAAGGCGGGGATACACCCAAAACGCGAAGCAGGCAAAGTATCGTTAAAGCGATATCAAACCCTGATCCCTATTATTAAAGACACTCTAGCAGCGGCAATAACACAAGGCGGTACAACCCTTAAAGACTTTGCCCAAAGTGATGGCAAACCAGGTTATTTTGCACAGCAGTTGTTAGTGTACGGGCGAAAAGGAGAGGCGTGCGTAACGTGTAAAACGCCACTTGAAGAAATTAGGCTAGGGCAGCGCAGTACGGTGTTTTGTAAGCACTGCCAAAAATAGCCGTGTTATAGCTCAAACGGTGCCACACCGACGGCTTTCATCTTATAGCCCACTTGGGCTATTTCACCAGACCAGGTTTCGGTACTGATAACGCCGGTAACAACAATCGCATCATACAGGCTCTCTATGGGGACGCCGCCTTTTACTGTTACATGAACGATTTGATTTGGCGGCGGGGGCGGTACGTGAATACACGCGCCAAAGTATGGCACAAGCAAAAACTCTGTAATGACTTCACTGTCGCCCTCAAGTGGGACAACAAACCCCGGTAAGCTCACTGATTGGCCATTTAATGCTTCAACCACAGGAGCATCTAGCTCTGGTTGCACCCAGTTTTGTTCACTGCCTTCGTGGTTAGCCTGTGCTTGGGTATCTATTTGTACATGCCCTTGCGGGATTAAGTCTTCCCAAAAAATTTCTTTCGGCGGGTTTGCACTACTGACAAAGCTAATAAGTAGGCAGCTTACTAGCGTGCAGTAATAAAGCGCGGATTTAAAAAGTATCATGAAATTCCTAAAGTTAAGTTTTTATACTCATACCATCGCTAAGCGAATAAAAGTAAGCGCGGGTAGCTGGTATTAAGCCAATTATAAACCCAGCGGCCATAATAACGCCTATTAAAGTGAGTTCATAGTAAGAGAGCATGGCAATATTAACGCTTATGCCTGCATGGCTTTGCAAATAGCTGCTACTGATAAGCATAACGCCATAATACAAACCACAGCCAACTAGGCAGCCTAATAATGTTGTAAATAACGATTCCATGCTTATTAGTGTAAATAGCTGCCATGGCCGTGCGCCGACTGAGCGCAATATAGCAAGTTCTCTTCGGCGTTGATTTAAATTGGCCAGTAGTGTGGTCAACATGCCCAATAAACTGACTAATATAACAACGCCTGAAAACAGTAAGAGTACTTTTTCGACAATGGCGAGCATTTGCCACAGCTCTTTTAAGGTCACTGTGGGCATAATGGCCAGAAGTGGCTCTTTTATGTATTGGTTGATATTACGCCTAATTTGCAATGTGTATAAAGGCGAGTCGAATCCCATTAAAAACGCAGTAATTTGACTTGGCTCACCGATTAGGTTGTTATTCTCATCGTGCTCATTATTCGCAGAATGTGAACCACCATGTATTAAATCAATAGCTGCTAGAGGTATGTGTAAGGTTTTATCTACTGGCGTGCCAGTGGCGTTTAAAATACCGATAACAGTAAACGGGTTGTCTTTATGATGGTGAAAGCTCGTATTACCCATCCCGTGTGAGATCACTATGTTATCACCTAGTGTATACCCTAAACGGCTCGCTACATCGCTGCCTAGTACCACCTGGTTTAAATGCTTAAACGCGTGGCCTTGTTGAAAACTTAACGTTTGTTTTTTACCAAAGCGATAGTGGGTAAAGTAATCACGGCTTGTACCTAGTACAGCTTGGCCTTTGTGGCTGTCGCCTAAACTAATAGGAATACTCCATTTAACACCACGTTGAGCTGCGATGTACTGATAACTTTGCCAGCTCACCCCATTATTGGCGTAACCTATTCTAAATACAGAGGAAAGCAGTAATTGAATATCGCCGGTGCGGGCGCCTACAATTAGGTCTGTCCCAGAGATGGTATTACTAAAACTGGTTTTTGCATCCACGCGAATTCGCTCAATACTTAGTAAAAGCATTACGCTAATAGCAATGGTAAACAATGTGAGCAGTACACTTGCTCGGCGATTTAGCAAACTTTTATAAGCTAACTTAGTCAGGATCATAACTGCTCCTGCAAGCTAACTAGGCTAATTGCACGATTAAATAGCGGTTTTAATGTTTCGTCATGGCTTACAAAAACTAACGTACTGTTGGCGCGCTTAGCCTGTTCGAATAACAGCTTTATAAAGTTTTCTCTATTTGCGGTATCGAGTGCCGAGGTAGGCTCATCAGCAATTATAAGCTCTGGGCTGCCAATAAATGCGCGAGCGGCGGCAACCCGCTGTTGCTGACCAATGCTGAGCGAGGCAACATCTTTACTATGGTAAGACTCACTTAAGCCTAATGCTGTTAATAAGCGTATCGCTTCGTTTTGTAAGCTTGGCTTGGGCTCTGCTGTTTGCTGTAAGGCTTTTTGTTTTCTGCTTTTTGAAAATTCACAGCCAAGCGTGACATTCTCAATGGGTGTTAAATACGGTAATAAATTAAAGTTTTGAAAAATATAGCCAATATTCTCCGCTCTAAATACATCTCTTTGCGTATTGCTAAGTGTATTTAAATCGCGATTTAAAATACGTATGTTGCCACTACTTGGTGTGTTTATACCTGCCAATAGCGCAAGCAGGGTTGATTTACCGACGCCGCTGGGACCATGTAAAAAAATATGCTCGCCTTTATCAATCCTAAGGGTTGGGATATTTAGCGTAGGCTTGGCATCGTTTTTATGCCATTTAAAGGTTACATTATCAAGCTCAATCATACAGTGTGGTGTTACCAACCCCAAAAGTTGAATTCTTTACGCATTTTAAGATTTCTAAATAGGTTAAGCGGTTTAGGTTTTAGCTTTTCTTTTTTGTGCAAAAATTCATTTGCAGCATTAAGCACGCGTTGGCTAGATTTACCATCAGTATATGGGTGGAGCTCTAGGCAATAGTCTTCAATACTTTGCATTAATTTATTAGGTTTAGTTAACGCATGTTCTATTGCTGCTTCTACTTTATCGGCTTCAGTTACATCAAGTAAGTGAGGGAGTGGTTTTTGATTGCAAAACGTAACAACTGGCTTTCTAAGTAATAAAAACATCAATAATACCGAGGATGTATCACACAGCATTACATCTGCAGCTTTAAGCAAAGGGAGTACGTTGTCGGTTTCTATAAAGGTTAAGTTTTCATTATTTAATGCTTTATATTTCTCAACCCATTCTTGGGGCATTTTAGGATGAAACTGCATTAAAATACGCCACTTCCCTTGTAGGCTAAAATGCTTTATTTGCTCATATAATTTGGGAGCAAGTGATAATTTTTTTGAAAAAGTAGAGCAAATAAGCAGTGTTGGACGTGGGTCGTCGCTTTCGTATGGGTTAGTTTGTGTATCGGTAAATAGGGGGTCGAGCGTTGGCCAGCCGGTTTCTACTACTTTAAAAAAACCATGTTGTTGCGCCAACTCTTTAAATCGGGTGGTAGTATTGGGGCCCTGTGTACAATATAGGTCGTAGCAGCCCCGTATTGCAAAGTGGCCATGATTGCCCTCTGAGCTGCGCTTCTCAGAATTAAAACCATGAAAAACAGCAATTTTTTTACCAGGAATAAAACTTGGAACAATATTGCCTGGAATATAAGTTATATCAGGGTGCCAGCTTCTCACATCAGATATTGTATGCAAGCGCTGCTCATCATCATCTAAAAAGTCGGGGTTTACTTCATTACCTGCTAAAAACCACCGAACTTCTCCACCATGGGCTAAAATTTGCGCCTGAAGCGGCCTTAAAATAGCGTATGAATAATTTTGCGAAATATACATTAGGTATTTTTTATTTGCGGTCGCAGTTAGGTAATCCAAGCGTTACTCCTCTAGTTAGCACGCTAAGTTTACCGCATTATTACAGCCATATAAATATTGCGTGGTTATTTAAGCTGAGCTCTGGGTAATAAACCTATCTCTAGCAGCTATTTTCAGCGCTAACTGCGTTGAGCTTACTTGCAATAGGCCTGCTATTGACGCGTAAATTCACCTTACTTTCATTGAAAATCTCTGGCTAGAGAAAAAAAATTTAAATATCACCATAATACAACACGCCCTAGTCAGTCTCTTAACCAGAGTTCAGGTTATTTAGTTTTCAGTGCTGATTGAGCTTTAGGGTAGGCTGATTTATTATATAGCGCTTATAACCCCATACCATACTTTGCTCTATGAGCATCCCTAACCCCGGAGATAGCATGACTAGCTATAAAGTTTTAGACGTAAACGATGACTTACCCATTCGCACTAAAGGTGGCGTACACAGCGGTAAAGTTCGTTCGGTTTATTGGCTAACAGATGAAGACAGCGCACGCCTCATTAAAGAAAAAAACTATAAAGTTCCGCAAGGAACTGAGCTGGCAATTATGGTTATTTCAGACCGTATTTCTGCTTTTGATTGTATTTGGCAAGGCGAAAATGGCTTAAACGGCGTGCCGGGTAAAGGTATTGCGCTTAACTCTGTTGCATCTCATTGGTTTAAGTTATTTGATAAAGCTGGCCTTGCGGGTAACCACATTGTTGATATTCCACACCCTTATGTATGGATTGTACGCAAAGCAAGTACCGTAAAAGTAGAAGCGATTGCGCGCCAATATATAACCGGCAGCATGTGGCGTGATTACAGTAAAGGGGATCGCAACTTTTGTGGCATAGATTTACCTGAGGGCTTAAGAGCAAACCAAAAGCTTGAAAACGTACTAATAACCCCTTCTACAAAAGGTATTATCGAAGGCGTGGCTGATATTCCACCTGTTGATGATGTGAATATTACGCGCGCTAATATCACTGATAATTTAGACGTATTTAATTTTAAATCGGCAGAGGATGTGACTAAATACGAAAAGCTATTGGTTGAGGGCTTTAAGCTAATTAGTGAAGAGCTGGCAAAGCTTGATCAAATATTTGTAGATACAAAATTTGAGTTTGGTTATGTAGAGGATTTAGACGGTAACCAACAGCTTATTTATATTGATGAAGTAGGCACCCCAGACTCATCGCGCATATGGGATGGCGCGGCTTACCGCGATGGTAAGATAATCGAAAACTCTAAAGAAGGGTTCCGCCAGTTATTAATTTCTACTGTGCCAGAAAGTGACGTGCTGTTAAATAAAGACCGCATGGATGAGCGTGAGCAGCTTGCTAAAGACTTTATTTTACCAGAATCGGTCATGCTTGAGGTGTCTAACACTTATGTAGGCATTGCCAGTAAAATCATTGGTAAAGAGATTGTAATTCCAGAAGATCCTCGCCAAGAAGTAATTAATATTTTAGATACTGATTACGACCTTATTGTAAAATAGTACAACTAAAGTATTAAAATAAACAAAGCCCAGTCTTTATTTTTAGTTACTGGGCTATATTCCTTGCAATTAGTGCTGGTCTCTAATTAACTTAACCTAAGATTAACTTTTAGGTATTGATATGTTTAGGCAAGTGCAGCAAGTTTTTAATAAAAGAGGTTATTTACTCGCCGCTACTTTATTTTTTAGCCAAGGCGTACTGGGTGCAAATATTGATTTAGTCATTCAAGATCAGCATGGTCAACCACTAAAAGATGCAGTCGTTGAGCTTTATAAGGCGACAAAGTCAGAGCGCACTACGTTACCCGTTGCGGTAATGGACCAAGTACATAAAGCGTTTTTGCCTGATTTACTGGTGGTGCAAAAAGGCCAGCAGGTTAACTTTCCTAACAGCGATAATATTCGCCATCATGTTTACTCTTTTTCTCAGGCTAAGCCCTTCCAGCTAAAACTCTATTCAGGCCAACCTAAAGAGCCTGTAATTTTTGATCAACAAGGTGTTGTTGTACTAGGCTGTAATATTCATGACTCTATGGTTGGCTATATTTATGTAGCCAATAGTGAACACGTTTATAAAACGAATAATACGGGTAAGTTAACTTTAGACATAACGTCGTTACCGACTACGCTGAGTGTGTGGCATGCGCTACAAACTGCACCGTTGGAAAATAAAAAAATGATAACAATAAACAATAACAATGAGTTACTAATTAAGGTTAATACCTCCACCCCAGCACCGCGAAATACTTTTGGTAGTAAGTTTAAGGGCGGTAATGACTAACAGTTTAAAAAACCGCATTATTGTTTTATGTGTAGGCTTAGTGTTACTGACCACTATGGTGAGCATTGTTAGCTTTTGGTGGTCTACAAGTAAATTTCAAGAAGAAAAAGTAAATCAAGATATTAGCGTAGCGCAAAATGTATATAAGCAATATCTGAGCGCAAAAGAAAGCCTACTGCTTACTGCTGCTAAAGTACTCACTGCCGACTTTGGCTTTAAGCAAGCGGTTGCCACTCGCGATGCAGGCACCATAAGTAGTGTGTTGTTTAATCACAGCCAGCGTATTGATGCAGAGCTTATGCTACTGATTGATTTATCAGGTAAATTAATTTCAGCCAATACTAATGCAGATTTGTACCCTCAAAATTTAAAGCCGTTACTGGATGAGTTATTAACTTCGCCAGAGCAATCGAGCTTTGTTGTTCTTAATAATCAGCTATATCAAGTTATTTTACTACCTGTAAGGGCGCCTAGAACCGTTGCATACAGCTTAGTGGGTTTTAAAATTGATGACGAAGTCGCCCTAGAACTTAAAAACCTAACAGGAATGGATGTCAGCTTTATTGCTGAGCAGGACAACTTAGTAAGAAGCTCGTTGCTTAATCGCCCAGAGGTTTTTTCACCTAAAAACTACTTTAACACCACCACAACAACGCGTTTGTTTGGTGATTATCCTGTATATAAAAACCAAGATATTATGTTGCCCTCCCTACAAGGGGATGCGGTAACAATTTTGCTCAGTGCTGATTTAACACAAAGCTATAACGATTTTGAAAACTTATTGTTTACGCTAATTATTATGGCCATTTTAACTATGCTGGTGGGGGTTATTACCAGTAGTTTACTGGCAAATAACTTAACAACCCCACTCTCACAGCTTGCAGTTATTGCCAGGCAATTTGCACAAGGTAATTACGCATTTGAATTTAATGCATCTAAACAAAGTACCGAAATAGCAACTCTTGCTAACGCCTTTGATAACATGGGTAACGATATTAACGAGCGTGAACAAAAAATTAGTTTTCAGGCACGCCATGATTCGCTTACAGGCTTTTATAACCGCTCGGCTATGCTTGAAGTACTCGATGATGAGCTGACTCCCTCTACACAATACACCCTAGTTGCTATTGATATAAAAGGTTTACGGCATATAAACGATAAGCTAGGCCCACGCGTAGGCGATGAATGTTTAAAAGCGGTTGCCAATCGAATTAGTGGCTTTTCGGACGAACTTGGCGGCTTTCATGCGCGTATTGGTGGCGATGAGTTTTTAACTGTGTTTCCAAGTGCCGCTGCCAGAGAGAAAAAAAGCGGTATAGTTGGTTTAATGGCACAGCTATTAGCGTGTTATATCATTAAAACGTTAAAAATTAACTTACGCTTTAGCGCTGGGGTTGTCGAGTATCCTATGCAAGGCCTTGCCAGCGATGATTTAATGCGACGCGTACTTATTGCCGTAGACAATGCAACAGATAGCCAAGACAGTATTCATTATTACCAAAATGGTGAAGACGAAGCGCATTTAGATCGTCTTAAAATGTTAGATGAGCTTAAACAAGCCATTAGCGATGATGATGGGCAATTATTTATGACCTATCAGCCTAAACTGCATTTACACACGCAAAAAATAAATAAAGTCGAATCACTGATCCGCTGGCAACGTAAAGATGGCAGCTGGGTAAACCCAGAACTGTTTATTGATTTAGCCGAGCAATCGGGACTTATTGTTGAGCTTACATCATGGGTTGTTAACACGGTGGTTTCTCAGGTGGCTGATTGGCAGGCTAAAGGGATTGAAATGCAGGCAGCAATTAATGTATCAGCACAAGATATTGCCTCACCGAGTTTTCATTCAGCGTTAGTGCGTACTCTAAAAAAATACAATGTTGATCCAACCCTCATTACTGTTGAATTAACTGAGCGCGACATGATTGAAAATGAAGAAAAAGGCATAAAAGCATTACAAAACTTAAAAGCCATCGGTGTAAAAATTTCATTGGATGATTATGGCGTAGGGCAAACATCACTGGGGAGATTAAAAATGCTGCCTATTGATGAGCTAAAGTTAGATAAGTGCTTTATTTTAAAGTTAGATGAGTCGCGCAAGGATCAACACATAGTGCAGTCGTCTATTACCTTAGGGCATCAACTAGGCTTTAGCGTTGTTGCAGAGGGCGTTGAAAACAGAGATTCGTTAGACTTACTTAAACTTATGCATTGTGACCATGCTCAGGGTTACTACCTAAGTAGGCCTTTAAAAGCAGAATTATTAGAACAGTGGCTAAAGGAATATTATGAAAAAAGTTAAGTGTTTATTACTTGGGTTATTACTTAGCTCGAGCTTTTCTGGTTTAGCAAGCGATGGTAAATTATTAGCGACCCCCGGGGTTTCGCAAATAGAAGGCAGTGGGGGCGGCGGTATTGTGCCTTGGGCACAGCTTGCAGGTTACGCCAGCGAAGACGAGTTCTCTGTGAATGGCTTTTGTAGCCGTGCAGATGTAACAGACTACACTTTAGATGTATGTGGAGCACAAGTTAACCTATTTAATCGTGTAGAACTTAGCTACGCTCAACAACGTTTTGACGTGCCTGCACTTGATACCGAAATAGAGCAATCTATCACGGGCGCTAAAATTCGTTTATACGGCGATATAGTTTACAGTGACTGGCCGCAATTGAGTGTGGGTATACAGCATAAATCCCTTGATGATGGCGCTGTTGCGACCCTAGTAGGTGCACAAGATACTAGTGGCACTGATTACTACCTTGCAGCGAGTAAACTCCACTTAGGCGCTGTAGGGGGGCTTAACTGGTTTTGGAACGTCACAACTCGCTACAGTGAGGCTAATCAACTCGGTTTGCTTGGTTATGGTGGGGCAAATGATGATGCAAAAATTTTATTTGAAGGCAGCACGGCTGTGTTTTTGAGCCGAAGTGTTGCCGTAGGTATAGAGTATAGGCAAAAGTCTAATAACCTTAATTTGGGTGAACAAGACTGGAAAGATTTATTTGTTGCTTGGATGCCAAACAAGCACGTGAGTGTCACCGCTGCATACTTAGATTTAGGTAGCATTGCAGGTGCGAGCGATCAAACAGGGTGGTACTTATCGGTAACAGGGTATTGGTAATGAAAAACGTTGTCATTTTATGGTTGTGTTTAAGTGCCCTGGCAGGGTGTGCAAGCTCAACAAATTTATCGCTTTATCAACAGCTTGATGGCCGAGCGGGGCTTACGCGTATTGTAGACAGTTTTATTTACCAAATAGGTAATGATGAACAAGTACTGCATTATTTTGAACACAGCGACATAAGCCACTTTAGAGAAGGCTTTATTATGCATATGTGTATGCTAGTTGATGGCCCATGCAAGTACAAAGGAGATTCTATGGTAGATATTCATACTGGGATGCACATAACTGAGAAAGATTTTAACCATGTGGTGGACTTACTTGTAAATGCGATGGAAGAGCAAAATATTAGCCATAGCATACAAAATGAGATCCTATCTAGGATGGCACCGCTGCGTAGTAAAATAATAAGTATTTAGGTAACATCTGTAAATTATTTACTCGTAGCAGTGAACCTTACTTTTGTAATAGTGTCCACTTAGTATTATTTCCTATAAACAATAATTGGCGCGCACAGATTGTATGTCTTACCTATTTATATCCCGCAAAAATGTACACGCAAAGTACTATAAAAAAATAATCAAAAAGCTGAGTATGGATTGCCAACTGCATGTTATGGGGGCGCCAAAGCTTTCAGCTATACACTATTTAAGTAAAGCGTTTAAAGTTGATTTTAACGATGTTATTAATGCACAACTAAAACGTAAGCGCGCCCGTAATAACCTTTGGAACAATGCTTTAGTATCGGCGGTTTACAAAGTGGGGCTGCGCTTTTTTGAGCGTTTACGTTACGCAAAATATTTAGCTTTATTAACTGAAGTTAACCCTGATGTAATGGTGATATGGAATGGTAATAAACTGCCTAATACTACCGTTGCTATGGCTGCCAAGGCACTGGGTATTAAGCAATTTTATTATGAAAATGGTTTACTTCCGGGTACCACCAGTTTAGACCCTCAAGGGATTAACTTTAATGCGTCGCTAAGTCGAGATCCTGATTTTTATTTAAATTTTAATGCAAATAATGCCTTAAACTTTGATGCACCGGCGCTTGTCCCTCGAGAAAACCATAAAAAACGCTGTGATTTTGCAGCTGAAAATATACCTGAACGCTACATATTTGTGCCTTTTCAAGTGCCTCACGATACGCAATTAGCGAGCTTTTCGCCATGGATTGACTCAATGGAAATGCTATACGATGAAGTTGTTAGCGCAGTGAAAGCATTGAACGACCCTAGTTTAAAGGTCGTTTTTAAAGAACACCCGTCGTGGCACAAGCATTACACCCATTTATACGATAAAGACCCAATTGCACTATTTGCAAACGGCAATAAAACCTGTGAACTTATTGAATGCGCAGAAGCGGTGATCACTATTAACTCTACGGTCGGTTTAGAAGCGCTGTTACTAAATAAGCGGGTAATTACTGTAGGGCAGGCTTGTTATAATCTAGAAGGCTTAGTTAAGCATGCTGATACTCGTGAGGGCTTAGCTGCCCAAGTAGCAGATGTAGCTCAAGGATGGCAGTTTAATCCGCAGCTACGCGATAAGTTTTTTTGCTATTTAAAGCATGTGTATAGTGTGCCGGGCGTTTGGAAACACGCCGAAGAAGAGCATATCAAAGCAATTGAGTTACGTTTTAAAGGGGCGGATAAATTTGCACAATACAGCAACAATGTGCCCAACGAACTTATTTAACCGCGTATTGTATATCAACATGTTGTGATTTAGCTGTAAGGACAATTTTTACAGCCATTTTTACAGCATGTTCCTCGCTTTAAAAAAAACCATTTACTAAACACCATGTAGCCGTTTTGCATGGTGTAGTCTAGCCCTTCAATTAAATTGTCAGTACCTCTAAACTTTTTAGCAAACTCAATTTGTGCTTTGATTGGCTGAGTATAAATATGCGCTAAATAAGCGTTTATTTTATTAAGCGTACATTGCGGGCATAAACAGCTTGTTGCTGACTCTTCAAGCGGTAAAATAGCAGGTAGTTGGTTACACCAGCATGCGTTTATATCGTTTACATTACAACTAAGCGCAGTGTGGCATTGTGAGCAGTTTAATCTCGTCATTTTAAGTCTTATCAGCAGTAGAGCAGCAAGAATAACAAATATTATGAATATACAAAAAGCATTGGCCGAATTTATTACCTTTGGTGAGCAAAGAGATGATGCTATTAGCGTGATTATTTCTACCCCAGCAGA
>Ga0208571_1000518_pt1 | contig 13818 bp, 14 predicted proteins | sample DeeseametaMP0103_FD_184223 | JGI IMG/M metagenome (GOLD analysis project Ga0208571, IMG submission 184223) | Marine microbial communities from the Deep Atlantic Ocean - MP0103 (SPAdes) | ecosystem: Environmental > Aquatic > Marine > Oceanic | place: Atlantic Ocean | collected 2010-12-22
TCGCGGGTATCGTCATTTTAGTGATCAATATTGTAGGTGGTTTATTTGTTGGCATGATCCAGCATGACTTGAGCTTTTCACGCGCTATGGAAGTGTACACACTATTGACCATTGGTGATGGCTTAGTCGCGCAATTACCTTCATTACTACTTTCAATTGGTACTGCAATTGTTGTAACCCGTCAAAATGAATCGCACAACATGGGCGATCAGTTTAAGAAGCAATTAGGTAACGAAAAGTCGTTATTTATTGCCTCAGGTATCCTTATTACTATGGGCTTAGTCCCAGGTATGCCACACCTTGCATTTTTAAGCTTAGGGGCGCTTTTAGGTTACCTTGCATACTATACTCAGCAAAATAAACTGAAATTAGCCGCTGCAGAAGCAGAAGAAGCCGAAAATGCCGCCTCAGGTACCGGAATTGCGGCTAAACAAGAGCAAAAAGAACTGGGTTGGGATGATGTTCAACAAGTTGATGTTATTGGTTTAGAAGTCGGTTACCGACTCATTCCTCTCGTTGACCAATCACAAGGTGGCGAGCTGTTAAACCGTATTAAAGGAGTGCGTAAAAAACTATCTCAAGAGCTGGGCTTTTTAGTGCCGCCGGTGCATATACGCGATAATCTAGAACTCGACCCAAATGCATACCGCATAACCATGATGGGTGTATCAAGTGGTGAGGGTGAGCTTAAACATGGTGATGAATTAGCGATTAACCCAGGCCAAGTATTTGGCCCGCTAAAAGGAATTGAAACTAAAGATCCTGCGTTTGGTTTAGATGCAGTTTGGATAAAACCTGATCAAAAAGATGAAGCACAGTCTTTAGGTTACACGGTGGTTGATTCGGCGACCGTGGTGGCAACCCATATTAGCCAGTTACTCACCAATAGCGCCGCATTATTACTCGGACATGAAGAAGTACAAAACTTATTAGATATGTTAGGTAAGAGTCACCCTCGCTTAGTTGAAGGACTTGTACCTGAGGTATTACCGCTGACCACCATCGTTAAAGTACTACAAAATTTATTAAATGAAGGGGTAGCAATACGAGATATGCGCTCAATTGTTCAAACCCTTGTTGAGTATGGCCCTCGTAGCCAAGACCCAGATGTATTAACGGCTGCAGTGCGAATATCACTGCGTAGATTAATCGTTCAAGATGCTGTTGGTATGTCTTCTGAAATCCCTGTCATAACCTTGGCGCCTGAGTTGGAACAGATGTTGCATCAGTCACTTCAAAATGCAGGTGATGAAGGTGCCGGAATAGAACCAGGGCTTGCTGATAGACTTCAAACATCATTGAATGAAGCGCATCAAAATCAAGAAATGGCCGGTGAACCTTCAATATTGCTAACGTCAGGAATGTTACGCACTGTGCTATCTCGATTTGTTAAATACACCATTCCAGGATTGCGAGTGATGTCTTATCAAGAGATACCAGATGAAAGACAGATCAAGATTGTCAGCTCTGTAGGCCAACAATAAGATTTTAAAGGGGTTTGAATTATGAAAATTAAACGTTTTTTTGCTAAAGACATGCGCACTGCACTAAAAGAAGTAAAAGAAGAGTTGGGTGTTGATGCGGTTATTATGTCAAATAAAAAACTAGCTAATGGCGTTGAAATTGTTGCTGCAGTTGATTACGACAAAGCAGCGACAAAACCGCCAGAGCAGACTCAAAGCCAACCTGCTGCAAGCGCTTCATTTGCACATACTGAGCAAAGCTCACATAATTTTGTTAAACCAGAACCACAACGTGCTCAACCTAAGCCACAAGCAAAGGTAGCTGATAGTTTACAAGCTTTATTAGAACGTCAATCTCCCCGTCCTCGTTCAGCAGAGCTTGCGTCAATGTTTTCACACTCTGGCATTGACACTTCTGGTCACTATCAAGAACAAGAGCCTGTGCAATCTCGACCTAAAAATATGTTTGAGCGTGAACCAAGCGCACCTGCACGTCCTCGTACTCAAGCTGATAGCTTGGGTTTTGATGATTTAGACAGTGGTTTTGACGATTTAGACTCACCGAGTGCACCTCGTCAGCAAACTATGCAAAACGAGTCGAGTGATATAAGCACTATGCGCGAAGAAATGAACGCAATTCGTCAATTACTAGAACATCAAGTATCAGGTTTAATGCAACAAGATATGGCACGTCGCGATCCAACCCGTGCATGCATGATTGACCGTTTAGTGGGTATGGGGATAGATAAAGAGGTTGCTGAGCAAATGGCATGCTTTGTACCCGACGATGTATCTCGCCAACAAGGTTGGAAAGCCTTATTGAATATGGTTGAAGATCAAATGCAAACCACTAACAACGAAATTCTTCGCCAAGGTGGTGTTTATGCACTAGTAGGCCCAACAGGGGTAGGTAAAACCACCACAGTTGCAAAACTGGCAGCATTGGGTGCACAAAAATACGGTGCCGATAAAGTAGCGCTTATTACGACTGATACCTACCGTATTGGTGCTTATGAGCAGCTAGCAACGTATGGTCGTATTATAGGTTGTGGCGTTAAACAAGTTAAAGATGCAAATGAATTAGCAGAAGTTTTATACCATTTACGAAATAAACGTCTAGTCTTAATTGATACAGCAGGAATGAGTCAGCGAGATTTACGTTTAACTGAGCAGCTTAATACCTTGATGCGTAATCAGCGTGTAGATATACGTAGTTATTTAGTATTAAGTGCTACAGCACAAATTAATGTATTACAAGAAACAGTAAGGCATTTTAAAAAAGTACAGCTTAGTGGATGTATTTTTACTAAGTTAGATGAGTCATTGAGTTTAGGTGAGATTATTAGTATTGCGATTCAAAATCGTCTCCCAATAGGGTATCTTACTAACGGTCAGCGAGTACCAGAAGATATTAGAGTGGCAAATGCCGAAAAACTAGTAAAAAAAGCTGAGCAATTGTATTTGAAAAGAATAAAAGCACAACAATCACGACACCAATCAGTGGCGTCGAGCACAGTAGAGATGTATGATTAACACAGTTTTAGATCAAGCAAGCGGCCTTCGCAAAATGAGCAACAATAATAATAACGGCGTAAAAGTTATCGCTGTCACCGGCGGCAAAGGTGGAGTAGGTAAAACAAACGTATCCCTTAATACGGCAATCGCGCTAGGCCAACAAGGCAAACGTGTGCTGGTTTTAGATGCTGATTTAGGGTTAGCTAATTGTGATGTTATGCTTGGACTGCGTGTAGAGCGCAATTTATCTCATGTTTTATCAGGTGAGTGTGAACTTGAAGATATTTTAGTTGAAGGCCCTGCAGGTATAAAAATAGTACCTGCAACATCGGGTTCGCAAAGTATGGTTGAGTTATCTCCTTCAGAGCACGCCGGACTTATTCGTGCATTTAGCGAGCTTAACACTGATTTTGATATTTTAATTGTTGATACCGCTGCGGGTATTTCTGACATGGTATTGAGCTTTTCTCGTGCCGCACAGGATGTGGTTGTGGTGGTATGTGATGAGCCAACATCAATTACCGATGCCTATGCGCTCATTAAAGTACTGAGCCGTGAGCACGGCGTATACAAATTTAAAATTGTTGCCAACATGGTGCGTAGCTTACGTGAAGGGCAGGAATTATTTGCTAAACTTTCAAAAGTAACCGACCGATTTTTAGATATATCAATGGAGCTGGTTGCAACAGTTCCTTATGATGAGAATATGCGCAAATCAACGCGTCGCCAAAAAGTAATTGTTGAGGTTTTTCCTGGGTCGCCTGCTGCAATTGCTTTTAAAACACTGGCGACAAAAATTGCTAAGTGGCCAACACCTAGTCAAGCCTCGGGTCATTTAGAGTTTTTCATTGAGAAACTAGTTAGTAACTAACAATGACAATACCGGTGAATAGAGCTATGGGATATCAGTCAACACAAAATTTAAATATGATTGTTGAAAAGCATGCCTCATTAGTCAAAAAAGTGGCGTGCCATTTAATTGCTCGTTTACCGGCCAGTGTGCAGCTAGATGATTTAATTCAATCGGGTATGATTGGTTTAATTGAAGCTTCAAAAAACTTTGATGCAAGCAAAGGCGCAAGCTTTGAAACCTTTGCCGGTATTCGTATTCGTGGTGCGATGATAGACGAAATGCGCCGAGGCGATTGGGTTCCACGTTCAGTTCACAGAAAAAGCCGTTTGGTTGCAGAGACTATTGTTGCGCTTGAGAACAGTTTAAACCGTGAACCTAAAGATAGTGAAGTTGCTGAAAAACTTGAAATTTCGCTAAATGAGTACCATCATATTTTAAACGATGTAAATGTAAGCAAAGTGTTAGGTATTGAAGACCTTGGTATAGATGACGATGTGATTACACCTCATGGCCAAGATTTAGCACTAGACAAACCGTTCAATAATGTTAAAAATGAACGGTTTAATGAGTCTTTACTCAGTGCAATAAAGTCGTTACCGGAAAAAGATGCAATGGTGCTTTCTTTGTACTATAACGATGAGATGAATTTAAAAGAAATTGGGCATATACTCGATGTAAGTGAATCGCGTGTAAGTCAGATACATGGTCAGGCGATGATTAAGCTTAAAGCAAAAATCAATGACTGGATAAACTAGAAGTAAGTAAATAAAGGTTCAGGCCTCACTGGAGGATGTTTTGGATAAAAACATTAAAATTCTTGTTGTTGATGATTTCTCAACAATGAGACGTATTATTAAAAACCTGTTGCGCGATTTAGGTTTTACCAATGTTCAAGAAGCAGATGACGGGTCAACTGCTTTACCTATGTTACAAAATCAAGCGTTTGATTTTGTTGTAACAGATTGGAATATGCCAGGCATGCAAGGTATTGATCTTTTGAGGGCAATTCGAGCTGATGAAAAATTAAAGCATATTCCTGTTTTAATGGTTACAGCAGAAGCTAAAAAAGAACAAATAATTGCTGCGGCCCAAGCAGGTGTTAATGGTTATATTGTTAAACCATTTACTGCAGGTACATTGAAAACTAAATTAGAAAAAGTGTTCGAACGCTTAGGTTAATGAGAGGGAGAGGCTTATGTCAGCACCTGCTGCGCCTCAGATTACTTTAGAACAAGCTCGCCAGTTAGTTGTTTTTTTAGAAAATGGTGAGCAAGATAAAGCGAATCAGTTAATTTTAGAAACAGCTTCACAAGAGCAATCACATTTATTTGCTGAGGTGGGAAAGTTGACGCGTCAACTGCACGAAGCTTTAAAAAGTTTCGAGTTAGACACGCGTTTAACAGACATTACCACTGATGCCATCCCTGACGCAAAAAAACGCCTTAACTATGTCATGGAAATGACAGAAAACGCAGCCAATAAGACAATGGATGCGGTTGAAGCAAGCTTACCATTAGCACAAGAAATCGCTGACGAAATAGCTGATATCAAGCCAACGTGGGATCGTTTAATGAACCGCGAAATAGAGCTTGGTGAGTTTAAATCACTTTGTCATAGTATTGATAAGTTTATGAACAGCTCTCATCATAAAACTGATGAGTTGCAAATGTTGATGACCAATGTATTGATGGCTCAAGACTATCAAGATTTAACTGGTCAGGTTATTCGTCGTGTTATTGAACTTGTGCGTGAAGTTGAAGAAAGCTTAATCCACTTGTTAACTGCATTTGCAGCACAAGGTGAAGTTGAGCCAGCACAACTGACCGAACAACCAGAAGAAACAGAAGATTCCATTGTTGCACAAACACTAGCAGGCCCAGAAGGGCCTATTATTGATAAAGAATCGCGTAATGATGTTGTATCTGATCAAGATGAAGTTGATGATCTATTATCAAGTTTGGGCTTCTAATAGGAGAGTACTGCATGAGCTTTGAAGTCGATGAAGATATTTTACAAGACTTTTTAGTAGAGGCCGGAGAAATCCTTGAGCTTTTATCTGAACAGTTAGTAGAACTGGAAAACAACCCAGATGATACTGAACTACTAAACGCAATATTTCGTGGTTTCCACACTGTAAAAGGTGGCGCCGGCTTTTTGGCAATGACAGAGCTTGTTGATGCATGTCATGGTGCTGAAAACGTGTTTGATTTATTGCGCCAAGGTGTAAGAACAGTTAACTCTGAATTAATGGATGTAATTTTACAAGCACTCGACACCATTAATGAAATGTTTGCCACAATTAAAAATCGTGACCAACCAGAACCTGCTGATCCAGAGTTACTTGCAGTCCTTCATAAACTTGGACAACCACCGACGGCAGAAGAGCTTGCTGGCGATTCTGTAGTTGAAGACACAGCCCCTGTTGAAACTCCCTCGGTAGAACCTGAACCTGTAGCTGAGCAGCCAAGCAATGATGCGGAAGAAGATCCGTTTGCTTTTGATGAATTATTTAGCGGCCCAGATAGCAGTAGCTCAGACTCTCAGATTGATGAAATAACTGAAGATGAATTCGAAAGCTTACTTGATGAGTTACATGGTAAAGGTCAAGCTCCACAAGAAGAACAGTCCTCATCAAGTGATAATGATGTCAGTGGCGATATAACTGACGATGAATTTGATAGCTTATTAGATGAGCTTCATGGTGTAGGCAGCTTTGGCGAAGTGAGCCAAGCAACCGCAAGTACACCACAACAAACACCATCAGCTCCTGTGGCTCCACCAAGTAACGAGCAAAGCTCGGGCGATGATGAAATAAGTGACGACGAGTTTGAAGCCTTACTTGATGAACTTCATGGTAAAGGTGCACCTAAGTCGATAGAAACACCGGCTCCTGTAAGTAAACCTGAACCAGTGGCAGCTAAAAAGCCAGAGCCAGTTGCTGCAGCTAAGCCACAGCCTAAACCAGAGCCAGCTAAGCCGGCTCCTGCGGCACAAGCAGCTAAAGCTGCGCCGCCTAAAAAAGCAGCGCCTCCACCGGCAGAAACAACAGTACGTGTTGATACCAAACGCCTAGACCAAATAATGAACATGGTGGGCGAGTTAGTACTTGTGCGAAATCGCTTAGTGAGTTTGGCGACTAATTCTGATAGCGAGGCTATGGGTAAAGCTATTTCCAACTTAGATGTTGTGACTGCTGATATCCAAGGTGCAGTAATGCAAACACGAATGCAGCCAATTAAAAAAGTGTTTGGCCGTTTCCCCCGTGTAGTACGAGATTTAGCACGAACGCTGCAAAAAGATATTAATTTATTACTTGTTGGTGAAGACACCGATTTAGATAAAAATTTAGTGGAAGCATTGGCAGATCCACTCGTGCATTTAGTGCGCAACTCAGTGGATCATGGTATTGAAATGCCAGATGTTCGTGAAGCATCGGGTAAACCTAGAACCGGTACTGTTACTTTATCAGCGTCTCAGCAAGGCGACCATATCCTGCTTACCATCCAAGATGATGGTGCCGGTATGGATGCTGAAAAGCTTAAAAAGATTGCGATTAGTAAAGGGGTGCTTGATCACGACCAAGCGAGTCGTCTTTCTGATACTGAAGCGTATAACCTTATTTTTGCACCTGGTTTTTCAACTAAAGAAGAGATCTCAGATATTTCTGGCCGTGGTGTTGGTATGGATGTGGTTAAAACAAAAATCACTCAGCTCAATGGCTCGGTTAACATAAAATCAGAAATGGGCGTAGGGACTACTTTAGAAATCAAAGTTCCACTAACACTTGCGATATTGCCTACCTTAATGGTGGTGGTGGGAGAGCAAACCTTTGCGTTGCCGCTGGCGGGTGTAAGTGAAATATTCCACTTAGATTTAACAAAAACTAATGTGGTTGATGGCCAGCTAACGATTATTGTTCGTAAAAAGTCGATTCCATTATTCTACCTTGAACATTGGCTTATAAAAGGCGCTGATAGAGGTCAGCGAAAAGCACAAGGGCATGTCGTTATTGTGCAAATAGGGACTCAAAAAGTAGGGTTCGTTGTTGATTCACTAATAGGTCAAGAAGAAGTGGTGATCAAGCCTCTAGATGCATTATTGCAAGGTACGCCGGGTATGGCGGGTGCGACTATTACCTCTGATGGTGGAATTGCACTGATATTAGATGTACCGAGTATGCTAAAGCATTACGCTGGATAATAAAAAGTAGGTATAAACTTTATGCCTACCCATTCATTGAATAAGAGAGCGAAATGGCTGTTAAAGTTTTAGTAGTTGATGATTCAAGCTTTTTTCGCCGCAGAGTGAGTGAAATTCTTGAACAAGACAGCGGCATTGAGGTAATAGGCTTTGCTGTAAATGGCCGAGAGGCCGTCGAAAAAACAGCTCAGTTACGTCCTGATGTTATCACCATGGATGTTGAAATGCCGGTGCTGGATGGTATTAGTGCTGTGAAAGAGATCATGGCGAGTAATCCAACACCTATTTTAATGTTTTCATCGTTAACACGAGCAGGGGCATCTGCCACTTTGGATGCGCTTGATGCTGGGGCGATGGACTTTTTACCTAAAAAGTTTGAAGATATTGCTCGCAATAACGATGATGCAATTAAGTTATTGCAAAATAAGGTTAAGGAAATAGGCCGCCAGCGTATTGGAAGAATTACGAGAACGGCCCCATCTCCAAGTATTAGTAAACCAGCGTCAAACAGTTCTGAACGCTTTTCTAACCTTGCTAAAAAGCCGATAGTTCAACCTGATCGTAGCTTTAATAATGCGAGTCCTGCACCTAATAACAGCAGTGCCTCAGCGCGTGCCAGTGGGAAGCAGTATCAGTTAGTTGCTATTGGTACATCCACAGGTGGGCCAGTTGCACTGCAAACTATTTTGACGCAATTACCTGCTAATTTTCCACACCCTATTTTACTCATACAGCATATGCCTGCTGCATTTACCCCGGCCTTTGCTACTCGCTTAGATGGCTTGTGTAAGATTAAGGTAAAAGAAGCGCAGCAAGGCGATAGATTACAACCTGGGTGCGCTTATTTAGCGCCAGGTGGCCAGCAAATGATGGTAGAAGGACGTGGCTCTAATAGAACCCTTCGTGTGTTTGAAGATAAAAATGAACGAGTAAACTATAAACCAAGTGTTGATATTACCTTTGCCAGTGCGGCCAAAGCGTATCAAGGTGATGTGCTTGCCATTATTTTGACAGGCATGGGTGCAGATGGTCGTGATGGTGCTCGCATGCTTAAGCAAACTGGCGCTACAATTTGGGCTCAGGATGAAAAAAGCTGTGTTGTCTATGGTATGCCTCAGGCGATAGCCAGTGCAGGTTTAGCGAGCGAAAGCATTAGCCTTCATGATGTGGCTGCACGTTTAAAAAGAGAGGTTGGCTGTGGATAAGCTTTCTGTTTTAGGATTACTGATTGCATTAGGTGCTATTGCAATCGGTTATTCTTTAGAGGGAGGTGTGGTATCTGCGCTGTTTAATGGGCCTGCACTAATTATTGTATTAGGCGGTACATTAGGTGCGGTGATGCTACAAACATCAGCCAATACATTTAAAAAAATGCTTAGTATTACTCATTGGGTTTTTGTTACCGACGACCATGATATTGAAGATGCTATTGAGCAAGTAAAACGTTGGTCGCATAAAGCCCGTCAAGAAGGGTATTTAGCATTAGAAAACGAAGCACTTGCGCATTCAGATCCCTATGCCGCCAAAGGGCTGAGTTTATTAGTTGATGGCTGTTCAGAGCAAAAACTACGCGATACCCTCGAGATTGACTTATTACTTGAGCGAGAACGATTACTTGAGGCTAGCCGGGTATATGAAGCAATGGGTGGGTATAGCCCAACTATTGGTATTTTAGGTGCGGTACTTGGGCTTATTCAAGCCATGTCATTTATTAACGATCCTGAGCAGTTAGGAACGGGTATTGCCACCGCGTTCATTGCAACTATATATGGTGTTGGTTTGGCTAATTTATTATTTTTACCTATGGCCAATAAGCTAAAGCAACGGGTTGAACAAAAGATGCTTTATCACGAAATGTTAGCGGAAGGTGTAATTGCTATTAGCCAAGGTGAGAGCCCTATTAATATTGAACTAAAGCTTGAAGCCTACCGCGTTGAACGTCCAATTTTACAGGCCCATTAGCGCCTATGTTACGCCGTCGCTTACGTCATCACCAATTAAAGAGCCAACATACTGAGCGTTGGTTAGTTTCTTATGCGGATTATATGACCATAATGTTTGCATTTTTTGTTGTATTGTATGCAATTGCGATAAACAAAGAAGACAACATCAAGGTTTTATCTGATTCTCTTGAGCATGTTTTTGATAAGTCTGCAAAACAATATTCTCAGCAGGGTAACGGGGTAAATGGTGATGCTTTATTGCTTGAAAGGGTGACCCCTGAGGCTGAAATTCTCTATGGCGAAAGTATTCAAGAGCTAGAGCAAGGCCCAATGTTACTCGATGGTCAAAGTGACAATAGCAATATTAGTCAACGCCACTTAGGTAAGCCGCTGGATAGTTTATTGGCTAAATTACAATCGTCGCTAATTGATGAGATACGCAGTGGCGAGGCTAGCTTAGAACTAAGCCAAGACTGGTTGGTTATTGAGCTCAATTCCGGATTGTTGTTTGCCAGTGGTAGTGCTGTTGCACATAACAAGGCCAAAGAGATTGTAAAAAAAATTGAAGCAATCATCGCATCAGTCGATAACTATATAAGAGTACGCGGGTATACAGATAACGAAACCATACGAAATGAAATATTTCGTTCTAATTGGGAGTTATCAGTGGCGCGTGCAACCTCAATATTAGTTGAGCTAGAGCGTTTGGGCATTGAATCCGCGCGCATGGCCATTGAGGGGTATGGTCAATACTCGCCCTTTGCCGATAATGATACCGAAGCTGGGCGTGCCGAAAACCGTAAAGTCGTGATTGCACTTTCTAAATATGGTTTAGCACCAGAGCCCTCTGATGAACAAACGAAATCATCAATTTCAGTATCAGAGCAAAGTCAGCCAGAAATTGAGCTACCTGCCCAAGACGATACAATAAAAATAATCCGTTTACCGCATGGTGGCATCCGTGTTACCACGCGCAACGAACAGTAATTAGGATGTAATGTGAAAGTTTGGACAGTAGCCAATCAAAAAGGGGGAGTAGGCAAAACCACTACAGCGGTTAGCCTTGCAGGGATCCTTGCGCTTCAAGGCAAGCGCGTGTTATTGATTGATACAGATCCTCATGCTTCACTAACCTATTACTTTGGTATTGATTCAGAAGATTTAGAGGTCAGTGTTTACGATATTTTTACTCGAGGCTCGAGTATGAAAAGCGAAGAAATATTGCAAGCATTATGCCCCTCAACAATTGAAAACCTTGATATTTTACCTGCAACTATGGCGATCGCGACACTTGACCGTAGCATGGGTAATAAAACGGGAATGGGCCTGATTTTAAAAAAAACACTGGCTAAAATTAGCGAGTATTACGATTACGCAATTTTAGATTGCCCACCTGTTTTAGGTGTGCTGATGGTCAATGCGCTTGCCGCCTGTGAAAGAGTGTTAGTGCCGGTGCAAACTGAGTTCTTGGCGCTTAAAGGGCTCGATAGAATGATGCGTACTATGGAGTTAATGCAAACCTCTCAAGCGAAAAGCTATGAATATACTATAATTCCAACTATGTATGATAAGCGTACCAAAGCGTCACTTGAGGCCTATAAAACATTACAAGATACGTATAAAGAAAAAGTATGGCCAGGCGTTATTCCTGTTGATACTAAATTTAGAGATGCAAGTTTAGCGCAAAAAGTACCGGTAGATTTTTGCCCAAATGCGCGTGGAGTCTATGCTTATAAAGCATTACTTAAATATTTAATAAAACAAGGTTAATAAATGAGTAAGCAATTATTTGCTAATGAAAAAGTAGTCACTCAGTACTTAGGGGCGTTATTATCTGATGACGAACCAACAAAAGACCTTGAGCCTGTTGCTAAACTGCTTGAGCAGGTAACGTATGAAGAGCAAAAAGAACAACCAGTAATAGTTGAGCCTGTTGTTGAAGTTGAAAAGCTCAATAAGCAAGTATCGAATGTAGAAATAGAATCTCACCAAGCGCAGCAGCTTGAAACTGAACATGATATAGCACTCGGTAATGAAGCTGAATACTTTGATGGTGAATTTCAGGCGCTGTTTTTTGAAGTGGCAGGGCTTACTTTAGCGGTGCCGCTAAAAGCCTTAGGTGGCATTCATGAGCTTGGAGAAGTAAATCATTTATTTGGCAAGCCTAAGTGGTTTAAAGGGGTTATGATAAACCGAGAAGAAAAGCTCAATGTTGTTGATACCGCTCGCTGGGTTATGCCTGAAAAGTACGATGAGCAGTTAGAGGCATCTTTAAATTATCAATATCTCATCACTTTAGGTGATAGCCAATGGGGTTTATTAGCAGAAAAACTAATAAATAACATTACATTGAGTAAAGAAGATGTAAAATGGCGTACAAATAACAGTAAGCGCCCATGGCTTGCTGGAGTAATTAAAGAAAAAATGTGTGCTTTAATAGATGTTAATAATTTAAATGCACTATTAGAGAAAGGCTTAGATAGCCGTCACAAGTAATGACCATTACGAGGTAAGAGCATGAGTGAAGATAAATTACTGTCAGCTAAAAAAAATGCAGATAATAATGATGAGATTTTGCAGTGGGTTACGTTCAAGCTAGAAGATGAAACTTATGGCGTAAATGTAATGCAAGTGCAAGAAATACTGCGTTACACCGAGATTGCTCCTGTACCAGGTGCGCCTTCGTATGTGATTGGTATTATTAACTTACGTGGTAATGTTGTTACCGTTATTGATACTCGCTCTCGTTTTGGTTTACCTGATATTGAAGCGACGGATAATTCACGTATTTTAATTATTGAAGCAGAAGAGCAAGTGATTGGCATTTTAGCCGATAGCGTTTCTGAGGTTGTTTACCTACGTAGCTCTGAAATTGACAGTGCGCCAAATGTAGGTACAGAGGAAAGTGCTAAATTTATTCAAGGTGTATGTAACCGCGACAATGAGTTACTTATTCTGGTTGATTTAAATAAACTACTTAGTGATGACGAATGGGATGAGTTAAGCGATATATAAGCTTCTCTACATAAAATTATGTTATTACTTGGTATTGCAATTGCGGGTTTGGCATTTGGGCTATTCTCGCTGCTGTTAATTGTGATGTTTAAAAAGCGTTATGCGAATGAGCTTGGCGCACAATTACAGCAATTTAAAGATTCATCAGAGCAGATTAATATTTTACGTAGCGAAGTCTCTGAGTTACGAACTGGGTTAATGAGTATTGGTAAACGAGTGCTTGAGGTAGAACAACAAAACCAAGAGCTGATACAGCAACAAGCTGCTCAAAAATACGATGACCCTGATGCTAAAATATACTCTCGAGCGGTAAAAATGGTTGAGCTAGGAGCTGATTTAGATGAGGTTATTCGCGAGTGTGAATTACCCCGCGCCGAAGCAGAACTGTTATTTTCTTTACACAAACAAAAAGGCGCTTAGCGCCTTTTTTGCTTTTATAACACTGCGTTATGCTTTTATATTTAGCTTTCCCTGAAAGTCTTGCCAACCAGGCGGAAACTTTCCTCTAACCACGTATGAAAACGCAATGAGCTCAGCAATAACAAAGTACAACTCTTTGGGGATCTCTTCTGCGAGGTCTAGTTTCGATAGTGTATTTGCAAGTGCTTCATCTTGATGGATTAAAATTCCTTTTTCTTTGGCTAGGGCAATAATTTCATCCGCCAGTTCACCAAACCCTTTAGCACTTACAATGGGTGAATGTCCCGCCTCGTAGAGTAGTCCAATTGCTGAATTGCTTTTTGATGACTCAGTCATGACTAAACCTTAATATTAATAATGGCATGGGATTGGTAAAATGCTTGATGGTTGTCATCCGCTCGTTTTAGTT
>Ga0208571_1000519_pt1 | contig 13806 bp, 7 predicted proteins | sample DeeseametaMP0103_FD_184223 | JGI IMG/M metagenome (GOLD analysis project Ga0208571, IMG submission 184223) | Marine microbial communities from the Deep Atlantic Ocean - MP0103 (SPAdes) | ecosystem: Environmental > Aquatic > Marine > Oceanic | place: Atlantic Ocean | collected 2010-12-22
GCTATTCAATTGGGTGAACGAGAACAGTACCTGCTGCTTGAAGAAGGCTTCTCTGACGATACCTTGATTGCTGACGTAACTGCTGAATATCAAGCCGACGTTGCTGATTTTACCTTTGTTTATAGCTATACCGACCGCGATATTCTTGTAAGTCGTGATGCCAGCGCGCTTTCGGGCTCAGTAAGTATCGACTTAGGTTTTCCTGATGAAGCCGTACTATTACCGTCGAACTTATTAGACAGAACGGAAGTAGAGCAAGATACCTTTGAGCTTCGCGCCGCATCCAATGGCGATGGCGCGCTAGATTGGCTAGTTGGCGCTTTCTACTCTTCTACAGAGCGTGTTTACGACCAATCACTCCCTACCCCTGGGTACGACGCATTTACCGACGCCACCTTAGGTGAAGGCACGTCAGCAGCGGTTGCCAATGGTTTTGAAGCTGATTCTCCCTACAACGCCTATTTACCGTACGACTTGAAGCAGCTTGCTGTGTTTGGTGAAGTGAACTATCAAGTGAACGATGACTTTAAAATGACCGTGGGCTCTCGTTTTTACGATTATGAAGAAGAGCGTCAGTTTATCTCTGGGGGCTTATTTGCCAACGGCGACAACCAGACCGATTCTACAGAATCAGATGGCTTTACTTCTCGCGTTATCGGCCAGTATAGCGTAAACGAAAACGTGAACTTAAATGCTCAGGTGTCTCAAGGATTCAGACTTGGCGGCGTTAACGACCCGCTAAATAGAAGCCTGTGTACCGACCAAGATGAAGCCATCTTTGGTTCGTTCCAAGACTATGACGATGAAAAGCTCACCAACTATGAGATCGGTATGAAATCATCAGGTCGAGGATGGTCAGCTAACATCTCGGCTTTCTATAACGATATTGAAGATCTTCAGGTTACATTGGATGCTGGTTCTTGCTCGTCACGTGTATCATTTAACGTGCCTGACGCCCACACCCAAGGTATTGAATTTGAGCTTACGCGTCAGTTTACTGACCAGCTCTTTTTCTCATTAACGGGTAGCATCATTGAAGCCGAGTTCGATTCAACCGTTGTTGATGGTGATGGTGCGGTACTAGGTGGCGTAGAAGACGGTAACCGCTTAGCTTCAGTACCTGAAGAGAGCTTTGCCATCGCATTTACCTACGATTTAGCGCAGCCTTTATTCTCTTCAAACAGCACCTATTTCCAAGGCTCTTACCAGTATGTGGGTGATCGTATAACCCAGCCTAGTGACCAAGTTGCGGGCGCAGGTATATTCACTTCAGGCCTTGCCTTTGGCGGTGCCACTGGCGCAGAAACAACGGAATTAGACTTGTTGTTAGACGACTACGGCACGCTTAATATGAGCTTCGGTCTTACCTACGATGACTATGAAATATTACTGTATGCAAACAACCTGTTCGACGAAAACGCGCAGCTATCCTTTGATAGAGAACGTGGTGGACGAGCTCGGCTTGGATTTACGGTGAACCAGCCTCGTACAGTAGGCGCAACTTTCCGTTACTTCTTCCAGTAACGAGCGATAAATGTCTCTGCCTGAGGAAATATCCCTTCAGGTAGAGGCTTCACTTTCTTTTGGGAAAAGAGTGGAGTTGGCCGTAAGCCGGGTTCTGTCGTGGGCAACCATTCCTCTAGATCAGCAATCGCTCACTGATTCAAGCAACCTACCCGATCCCCATGCGGGCCACACGTTGAGGGATCCTATTTGGTCTTGCTCCGGGTGGAGTTTACCTTGCCACACTCTGTTACCAGAGGTGCGGTGCGCTCTTACCGCACCCTTTCACCCTTACCGGCATGTAAACATGCTTAGGCGGTCTTCTCTCTGCTGCACTTGTCGTCGGCTCACGCCGCCCAGACGTTATCTGGCACCCTGCCCTTTGGAGCCCGGACTTTCCTCCCCTTTCTTACGAAAGCGGCGATTGCCTGGCCAACTCCGCGGCGCATTCTACATGAAGTACCTTACAATAGCACCCTATTCCTGCTCGCTGTAAAAGCAGTGCTCAACGGCGTTTTTATCAAGCAGTTTGGTGATAATGAAAATTTGATCGCCCATTTCTATTTTGGTACTTCCTTTGGGTATAAGGGTTTCTTCTCCGCGGGCAATCATCGCCACTACCGTATTATCGGGAAGGGCTAATTCACTAATGGTTTTATGTAGTGCCGGCGATAACTTAGATACCTCTATTTCTATAAGCTCGCGCTTGCTCTTAGCGACTTTTACAATCTCCAGCGTGCTCGATTCCTTTACTTCATCGTCCAACACTAAGCCTAACTTACGCGCCGCATAAGGTAAGGTGGAACCTTGCAACAAGGCAGAAATAAGCACGATAAAGAACACGACATTAAAAATGAGCTCGGCGTATGGCATGCCGAATATTAGCGGAAATATAGCGAGTATAATTGGCACCGAACCGCGTAAACCCACCCATGATATAAGCAGCGATGCTTTGAACGAGAATTTTGAAAGCAATAAAATCGGCATAACCACCAGCGGACGTGCAATAAAAATAAGCACAAACGCAATTAAAAGGCCTTCTTTCCAATTAACAAACAGCTCGGTGGGCGTTACCAACAAACCTAAGATAACGAACATGGCAATTTGCCCAAGCCAGGCCAGCCCATCCAGAAACACAAACGTATTACGCTGATAAGCAAAGCGGCTGTTACCCACGACAACACCCGTAATAAAGGTAGCGAGAAAGCCGCTGCCATTTAAGTTCGCAGCAAGGCCAAAAGACAATACACCAAACAACATCACAAATACCGGGTACAAACCGATGGCCATTAAGGTGACGCGTCTGAAAAGCCATACTGCAATACCGCCGATAGCAAGGCCCACTATCGCTCCCACTCCCATTTGACTGGCAAACAGCGAAAGTAAGTCAACTGGCTTAGTGGTGCTGTCTTGAATAAGCGTAATAAGGCCGATTGTGAGGAATATGGCCATTGGATCATTCGACGCACTTTCCAGCTCTAGTGTGGATTTTATTTTTGAAGGAATGCGTATACCAGCGTTGCGCAGAACAGAAAACACTGCTGCGGCGTCTGTCGACCCTACAATAGCACCAAGCAATAAGCCCTTATAAAGCGGTAAATCGAGAATAACCATAGCGGCGATACCGGTGACCACTGCCGTACCAATTACGCCAAAAGTGGCGAGCAACGCGGCGGGTTTCCACGCCTGCGCTATGGACTTTTTTGACGTTTGTAGACCGCCATCAAATAGGATGAGAATAAGCGCAAATGTACCAATGGCATGCGCAGCATCAGCATTATCAAAGAAGATTCGGCCGATACCATCTTCTCCAGCCAACATACCTACACCAAGGAATAAAACTAAAACAGGTACGCCAAAGCGCGGGGACAATTTACTGGCCAGTACGCCCAAAATGGCAAGCACTGCACTGAGTAAAATAATGTGATCAACTGCAAACATTATACGTTCCTTATTGCCCTTGATGCTCTCACGCAAATTATTCGGGTATGCGTGAGAGCATCAAGGGTTCCTGTTAATACTGCTACCTTACCGCGTTTTTGCACCAATGTATTGAGGTACAAAAGCACGCTGAGGTATTGGGGTTAAGGAACTTGTGCCGCCTAAGGGATGTGCGACAACGAAGCCTTAATCTCTTCTGCAGTAGGCTTTAACTGCGCTTTACCTTGTTTCTCTCTTCTACTGCCCAACAAATACAACAGCGTAGAGGTGATAAACAAGGTCGATGACGTGCCAATCACGACAGCAAAAACCATAGGGACTGCAAAACTTTCTACGGCATCACCGCCAAAAATAGCCATCGGTAACAATGCCAACAGCGTGGTAACGGAAGTGAATACCGTGCGGCTTAACGTGCTGTTCACGGCCTCATTAATGGTATCTGCCAATGGCTTGTTTGGGTCTAAACGCAATAATTCACGGATGCGATCAAGCACCACAACCTTATCGTTTATAGAGTAACCAATGAGCGCCAATAGTGCTGCGACAGCCGTTAAGTTAAATTCGATACCCGTAAGCGCGAAAAAGCCTATGGTTTTGGTTAAATCGAGTATCACGGTTAGCAGCGCTGCGCTCGCAAAATGCGCTTCAAAGCGTGCCCACAGATACACCAACATGCCGCCACCTGCGATAAGCAATGCTAGAATGGATAGCTCGGCAAAGCCTCCGCTGACTTTGGGTCCAACCATATCAATTTTATCAAAACTTACCTCACTGTCGGCCTGCGAAATCGCACGCTTTAGTGCGTCAGTCTGCTTTGCGTTGCTATTTTCAAGCTCGCCACTGCTATCTAGAACAGGTGCTCGCAATAAATAGTGATGTTCACTGCCATATTCTTGAATTGCTATTTGATCAAAGCCATTGCTTTCAATCACATTCCTTAGCTCATCGGTAGTAAGGGTTGGTGCGGTCAACTCAATCATGGTGCCACCGGTAAAGTCGACGCCATAATGTAAGCCAGGCTTAGCAAACAAGCCGATTGAAAGCACTGTTAGCACTACCGAAACAGCGAGTGCAATTTTACGCTTTGCCAGAAAATTAATACCGCTTAGCTTATCGCTTAACCGCAAAAGCGGTGATGAAAAGCGCAAAGGAACGCGCTGCTGCGCGCGATCTTGCGTATTCTTGTGCTTCGACTTAACCACTCTTAGCATTAACATTTTAGTTAGGGCTACAGCAGTAAATACCGAAGACACCAGACCAAGGGCAATTGTAATTGCAAACCCTTTAATAGGGCCGCTACCAAACATAAACAACAAGCTTACCGCTATTAGTGTGGTGAAGTTTGAATCCACAATAGTCGCGAACGCTTTATCAAAACCCACTTCTATTGCACTGGCTGCCGGACGACCTTTTTTACTTTCTTCACGAATACGTTCATTAATCAAAATGTTCGCATCGACTGCCATGCCCATGGTTAGGATCAAACCTGCTATGCCCGGTAACGTCAGGGTTGCGCCAAACAGGGTTAATGCGCCAAACACCAACGCCATATTGATACAAAGAGCAAAACTTGCGATAGCGCCCCACCTGCCGTAAATCGCTACCATAAATGCCAATACCAGTAACGCGCCTGCCACGCCGCTTTCCACTCCGGTTTGAATTGCATCGCTGCCTAAATCTGGCCCCACCGTGCGTTCTTCTATAATGGTAAGTGGCACAGGTAACGCACCAGTGCGAAGCATTAATGCGGTGTTGCCCGCCTCGGGCAATGTAAAGTTACCGGTTATTTCGCCACGACCACCTGGGATCACGCTATTAATAACGGGGGCTGTAACCACTTTGTCGTCAAGGACGATAGCAAGCACACGGCCGATGTTGTCACGTGTCATAGTGGCAAACTGCTTGGCACCTGCGCTGTCTAATCGGAACGTCACTACTGGCTGGCCATTTTCACTACTTAAGACACCTGCCGCATCAGTAATATGTTCACCTTCTAGCGCCACTTTTTGCTCTAAGCGATAGGTATTACCCGCCGCATCTTGCTTATTCATAACCTGCTCAGACTGGCTATTCGCGGCCCAGTGAAAAGTCATTTGTGCGGTAGTGCCCAATAATTTTTTAACTTGAGTGGGGTCAGACATACCCGGCATCTGAACTAAAATGGCGTCTTTACCTTGTAGCGTAACGCTAGGCTCAGTAAGCCCCGTTTCGTTCAAACGCTTTCGAACTACTTCAACACTTCGGCTTAACGTGTCTTTAACCAGTTGTTCGGTGTATAGCTCGTTAAGCGTAAGGGTAACGGTGCTTTGCTTTATCTCTACATCAAGTGCACTTGAACCATTTGGCTGAGCGGAAATTTGGTATGCGGTGTCTTTTACCTTTCTCGCATCATCTGCACTACGCAATGTAAAGACGACACTTCCAGAACGACTATCTTTGTAAGTGAGTGAATGAGACGTTTTTGTATAGCGCACGTTTTGACTGCGCAATTCGCTAAGTAAGTCGCTCGAAAAGCTGTTGAGTTGCTTTTCAAACAAGGCGTTGGTGTCTGCGGCTAATAGCAGATGCGAACCACCTTGCAAATCTAAGCCTAAAGATAGTGTGGAAGTGGTGTACCACGTAGGTAACTGCTGTTTAATTGATTGTGGCAATATGTTGGGCGCAGCGCTCAGTAAACCGAGCATAACGATGAGCACATACACAAAGCCACGAAATGAAAATCGTGCCATTTTAGAATCCTGAATAATTAAATTTTTAAAGCGCCTTAATATGCAGCTAAGCGAACGTGCTAGCGCATTAAGGCAAAAAGAGAATTAGCTCAGGAATGAAGGTGGGCCGCGAGAAGGTTGGCGGTAGTGTTTGCGAGCACGGGGTACAACATTTGCCATACCCAAACGCAGCACAATAGCCAGAGCAATAAACCCCAAGGTCAATTCAACAATTGCCTCAGGTCCATCGCCTTGATCGTCACTGTTTTCTAGCTTAGTGCCGGTAAACCGTAACGAATAGCTCTTGCCCGCATAGTTAAATTGAGCAAGTGGTGACTGCTGACTTACTTCAACTTCATTATTAATTTGACCACTTTGGAAGCTTGCACTAAGGATGAGACACGAGAGTACCCATGCCATGAAAAGCGGCATGTAGGACGAAAACCCGTGGCGAAAGTTTAGTGCTCTCAAAGTAGTGAATTGTCTATCTGTGAAGGAAAAGTCGCGCTTAAAACACGCGCTGTTTTATAGCGCATATATTGGGGTGAGTATACATTATTCAATATCGTGAGTAACGAGATTACCGTTGAAGCACATAATTTTTGGGTTTTACATTTCTGCCCATCGCTTCTTCTTGTAAGTTTACTCACTTGGATATAAGGTGATTTTTTGTGCTGTTTGTATATCAATTGGCAATGGAGCCATAGCATGACAATCACTGTAGGGATCACACATCATACTGAATACCACTACGATAGAAGTATCAGTATGTCACCGCATACTTTCCGCCTTCGCCCTGCTCCGCATAGTCGAACACCAATAAAAAGTTACTCTTTAAAAGTCTATCCTGAGAATCATTTTATCAATTGGCAGCAAGACCCGTTTGGTAACTACCTTGCACGCGTAGTATTTCCTGAGAAGACTAAAAAGTTCTGGTTCACCGTAGACCTTGTTGCCGAATTGACGGTTATTAACCCCTTTGACTTCTTTTTAGAGTCTTACGCTGAAACCTTTCCGTTTTCGTACGAAAAACGGCTGGCGAGAGACTTAACACCCTACCTTGAGACAGAAGATGCATCGTCTTTGTTTCAGCAATTAATTGACAATCAGCAGCCTAAAGAGCCTGTTGCTACCGTAGATTTCTTAGTGGGTGTAAACCGCGCGGTATACGACCTAATTGAATACGGTGTGCGCATGGAGCCCGGAGTCCAGAGTATCGACGAAACTCTGCAGAAAAAAGGCGGCTCGTGTCGTGACTCGGCTTGGCTATTGGTTCAGCTATTTCGGCATTTAGGGCTGGCATCGCGCTTTGTTTCCGGCTACCTGGTTCAATTGGCAAGTGATGAAAAGTCTCTTGATGGCCCCAGTGGCCCGGAAAAAGACTTTACCGACCTGCACGCATGGTGTGAGGTATATGTTCCCGGAGCGGGATGGATTGGCCTTGACCCTACGTCTGGGCTTTTCGCAGGTGAAGGGCACATTCCATTGGCGTGTACCCCCGAACCACTGTCGGCAGCGCCGGTTACCGGTGCCATCGATCAATGTGAATCAACGTTTAGCTTCTACAACAACGTACAACGTTTACACGAACCGCCCCGTGTAACCAAGCCTTACAGCGATGCCCAGTGGGCCGCTATCGATAGGCTTGGAGGCCAAATAGACAAAGACTTAGTTAATGCAGGGATAACCCTCACCATGGGCGGCGAACCCACGTTTATTTCCATTGATGATATGGAAAGCGAACAGTGGAATACCGCCGCCGACGGCAAGGAGAAACGCATTTTAGCGCACACGCTTTTCATGAAAATGGTGGAAAGCTTTAGTAATAGTGGCTTTCGCCATTATGGACAGGGTAAGTGGTATCCCGGAGAGCCATTACCTCGCTGGCAATATGCCTGTTACTGGCGTAAAGACGGAACGCCTATCTGGCATAATCAAGCACTACTTGCTGACAACAACGCCACCTATTCTTTCTCACAAAACGAAGCGCAAACATTTGCTACTCAACTAGCCACGGCGTTGGGTTTAAGTGAAAAGGTTGTCGTCACCGCTTATGAAGACGTGCTGTATCATTTATGGCAAGAGGGTAACCTGCCGCAAGACCCGTCACCCGACGCCCCAGAACTGCTTCACGCAATGACCCGCAAAGGCTTTTTAGCCAAGTTGGAACAGGGTTTAGATACACCCGTGGGCTTTATTATTCCCCTCGCCTACGACACGGTTTTTGACGGATGGCAAAGTAGCGTATGGTCATTTAAACGAGGGCACTGCTTCTTATTACCGGGCGACTCTCCATTAGGTTATCGCCTGCCGTTGAGCAGCTTAGGCAGTCCAGATGCGCTAGCAGAACGGGATCCTGCTGACATGACCGGCACGCTCTCATCCCCAACGTCTCACAAAGGGTATATTAGTGAAAAGTCAGTATTAACCGCCCTTTGTTTAGAAGTGCGCGACGGAAAGTTATGCGTATTTATGCCGCCTGTAAGCCACTTTGAACATTATGCGCTGCTGCTGAACGCTATTGAGTCCATCGCTGATAAACTTGATATTCCCGTGATATTAGAAGGCTATACTCCGCCCTACGACAGTCGCGTTGAAAAGTTTGCGGTTACCCCCGACCCCGGTGTTATCGAGGTCAATGTTCACCCTGCATCCGATTGGCATACTCTGGTAAAAAATACCCATGCCCTTTATGCCATGGCCAAGTCATGTCGACTCGGTACAGAAAAATTCATGCTTGATGGACGGCACGCCGGCACTGGAGGTGGAAATCACGTGACAATGGGTGGGCCGACACCGTTAGAGAGCCCGTTTTTAAAGCGTCCAGACATTCTGCGAAGCTTTATTACCTATTGGCAGCATCACCCTGGGCTTTCCTATTTGTTTTCGAGCCTGTTCATCGGCCCGACTAGCCAAGCGCCTCGTGTCGATGAAGCGCGGGATGAAAGGCTGTACGAACTGGAAATTGCATTCTCTCAAATTCCCGATAGCGAAGTTCCCTCACCTTGGTTGGTTGACCGCCTCCTTCGGCACTTGCTGACTGACCTGACAGGGAATACCCATCGTGCAGAGTTTTGTATCGATAAACTATTCAACCCCGACTCGCCCACGGGGCGATTGGGCATTGTAGAGTTTCGCGGTTTTGAAATGCCTCCTCACGCCAGAATGAGTTTGATGCAAATGCTTCTTCTGCGCACGCTGCTAGCGTGGTTTTGGAAACAACCATACAAGAAGAAACTGGTGCGGTGGGGCACAGAGCTTCACGATCGTTTTATGCTGCCCCATTACGTTCGGCAAGACATCGCTGAGGTATGTAGCGACCTAAACGCAGCGGGCTTTCCCATTAAGCTTGAATGGTTCGATCCGTTTTTTGAGTTTCGATTCCCTCGCTGCGGTAGCCGTGAAGTCGGTCAAATTAAGCTAGATCTCTTTAGCGCTATTGAGCCATGGCATGTATTGGGTGAAGAAGCGACAGGCAGCGGAACTGCGCGTTATGTTGACAGCTCACTTGAACGCGTCCAGCTCACTGTTTCAAACATGCATACAGACCGTTACATAGTGTCGTGTAACGGCCGCAGATTACCGTTAAAACCCACCAATATTCGCGGAGAACATGTAGCCGGAATTCGCTTTAGAGCGTGGCACCCTGCATCGGCGCTTCACCCGACCATTGGCGTGCACGCGCCGTTGGTCTTTGATGTTTACGACAGCTGGGCGGGCCGCTCTTTAGGCGGATTTACCTATCATGTTAGTCACCCGGGCGGGCGCAATTTCTCTACTATGCCGGTCAACGCTTTTGAGGCTGAAGGAAGGCGTATTGCCAGATTCTGGGATCACGGTCATACCCCGTCGGTGGCATCGCCTTCCATGCCTGAGTGGTCGCCTCACTTTGCTACACAGTATGTGGTTGACCATGAAGGTCGCGGTGATTTTGATTTACCTTTGGAAGAAGCCGAGAATGAAGAATATCCAAATACGCTGGATTTGCGCCGGCCTCCTACACTATAGTTTAAGTGACAATCGATTTTATGAGTGAAGATTTCACCATGCCAGAATGGCTTAGCAGCTATATCAATTCGAGCACTGCTGCGGATGAGAGCAAACGTCTGCTCAATACGTTATTTTCTCGTTTGTCAGGCCTTAACAGTGACGAGCTGTCCTTTAGAGCAAATGAAATTCGCCGACTAATGCGAAACAGTGGTTTTGCGGATATCGATGAACACCAGAATTGGCAGCTAGATCCCTTGCCTATGCTCATTTCAAGCCAAGACTGGGAAATGCTCAGCCGCGGCATTGAACAGCGAGTCTTACTGCTCAATAAAGTGCTATTAGACCTTAACTCAGACAGGCAAACGCTAACCAACGGCGTTTTCTCTACAGACCACTTGATGCGTCATCCTTACTATCTTGCCGAGAGCCACACGCTTTCCTCGTTAAACAACGGTGTATTTCTAAGCGCGTTTGACATAGCCCAAGATGTAAACGGCGAGTATTTCATGCTGAACGATCACTGCCAGTTCCCTCGCGGTCTTGGACTGCTGCTGGAAAACAGGATTGTGGCAAGAAGGGTAATGAGTGAGGAGTTTGCTGAATGTGGTGTGCAGCGAATAGCAGGCTTTTTTGAGCAACTTCAACATGCTATTGACCAAGAAACCGCTGCGATTAATGACCCGCGCATTGTTATTTTGTGCAGAGGTCCAGACGATCAGTATTATTCTGAGCAAGCCTATCTTGCCACTTACATGGGGTACACCCTGGTAAGAAGCGCTGATTTAACGGTGAGGAAAGGACAAGTCTGGCTTAAAGCTTTAGACGGATTACGAAAAGTTGATGTCATTTTGCGCTGGATTGAGGACAGATTCTTAGATTCACTGGAACAAGTTGACTACTCAGCGTTCGGAATCCCGGGTCTAATTCACGCAGTCCGAACTCAGAACGTGGTATTGCTCAACCCCTTGGGCAATGGCGCTATTCAAATTCCTGCCATCAAAAACAATTTGCATAGGGCCGCTGAGTTTTTTGATGGTGAATCTTTACTGCTTCGCCAACAAGAAACCTTTCCCGCAGAAAACCTTACGCAAAGTGATTGGTCGGGATATGAGTTATTAAGCTATGTTGACCCTGAATTAAAATACGACGGTGAAAAAGACGCTGACGCTATTGCAAATACACTACAAACGGTCGCGTTAACCGACCTATTCTGGCGAAAAAAGGTGAATCTTTCGCATACGCCATTTTGGCACGATAAAGGGCTGGTAAGTAAGCCAGTCATTATGCGTTGCTATGCGTTGTACTCACAAGGGCAAGTTTTTATTCTCCCCTCAGCCATGTGTTTTACGCCCAAGGCAGCGCGCACCGATGGCAAAACGGAAATAAAGGACACGTGGGTTGAAACCATAGGTCCGCCACAAGAGCGTGCGCCTTCTATTCCCAAATCACTGCAATCAGATGCAGACTTAGCGCTAGTCGAGGGGCTACTGCCTAGCAGAACGGCGGAAAACCTATTTTGGTTGGGCTGTGCGGTAGAGCGAAGTGAAAACGTGATTCGGTTGGTCAGGGTATTTATAGACAAATTCACTGAGCTTGCCATTTACCCCGATGAGGCGCACAGAAATGCCCTGTTACGATTTAAATCTGGGTTAGAACAGCAGGCATTAATTTACCCTTACCTTACGCCAGACGCAGCGAAAATAACCGTGAACGAAGGAGGATTCAAAGAATTAGTGATATCGCTAATTAACGATAATTCCTTCGCTGGCGGCCTTTACAGTAGCATTAATATGGTGGTGCAAAGCGCGCTGCAAGTGAGAGAACTACTTTCTTATGACAGCTTGCGCATTATCGAAAGCCTAGAAGAGGAACATCACGAATTTAGTACCATTACCGAGCAGACTCCGACGCACAGATTACAAAGTACACTCGATAAATTAATTGGGCTTACCATGGCGTTTAACGGTTCTATTCAAGACAGCCTGTCTAAAAGTAATGGCGCCTTTATGATAGAAATTGGACGACGGTTAGAGCGCAGTAAACAGCTTGTGTCTATGGTGCAAAACCTGCTGCAATTTCCGCTTCCCGAAGCTGAGCAACAAAACGTGCTGGAAATCGTGTTGGTGGCGCAAGTGAGCGCTATTACCCACAGACGCCGATACCGAGCGTTTCAAAGTATTGAAACGGGATTAGAGCTATTGCTTTTAGATGCCGAATACCCGCGCTCATTAGCTCATCAAATCCAAAAAATTACCGAGCTTTGCGAAAGCTTGCCGGTAAGCGCCAAACCCGGCTTTTTAAGTACCACTGAGAAAATTCTGTTGCAGTTAAAAGCAAGCTTCGCGCTGGCTGACAGACAGACCTTAAATATCAACACTAATCAAGCACCTTCGGGCTTGGTGTCTTTACTAAAAAGCGTGACATCACAACTGCAGAAATTTAGCGAAATGATGCAAACTCAATACTTCAGCCACACTAAGCCTGCGTCACAACTGCACTGGTCTGGCATTGGCACCGCGTCTGTACAGATCGTCGAAAAACCAATAGATGAGGAAGCGACAGTTCCATTAGTCAGTGCACCTGATGCCAGTAGTCCGAATGAAAGTGAGGTGAAAAAATGAAGTACACCATTCGTCACGTCACTACCTACAAGTATTCCGACAAGGTGAGCCTGACACAAAACCATGCCCGCCTAATACCGCTAAACACCTTTAATCAAAAGAGGATTAGCGCCAGTGTCACCATTGTGCCTGAACCTGACTATCAGGCAAAGTTTAAAGACTACTTCGACAACACGGTAACGGTGTTTGAAATACCCACTTTGCATGAAGAAATGCAGGTCATCGCAACCAGTGAAGTTGAAATTCAAGGAGCACCATTACAAGGTCTGTTTGCGCACAATACGCAATGGGAAAGCGTGAGAGATCAAATCCGCTACCCAGTAGATCAGAGCATGTTGGCAGCGCAGTTTTTCAGTATTCCTACTCGCTTAACGCAGGCCAATAAAGCGATTTTAGACTATACCTTGATGTCGTTTACGCCTGGCCGCTCTATCGTAGAGTCGTGCGACGACTTAATGAACCGCATTTTTAACGATTTTACCTTTGACCCATCCTTTTCGACGATTAACACCCCAGTAAGCCACGTGTTTGAGCACAAGCGGGGCGTATGTCAGGACTATGCGCACCTAACACTTACTTGCTTACGCAGTATTGGTTTGGCGGCGCGCTATGTAAGTGGATATATCGAAACGATTCCACCACCGGGTCAGGAAAAGCTTACTGGTGCAGACGCCACCCACGCTTGGGTTGCGCTTTTTGTACCGGGCTCTGGTTGGATTGATTACGACCCGACCAACAATTTGAAACCCTACGACCAGCACGTTACGTTAGCTGTCGGACGAGATTTTGCAGATATCACACCGCTTAAGGGCATTATGTTTGGTGGTGGAAATCAGGTTTTAGACGTTTCAGTGGATATGAATCGCGGACAATAAGGAGCGTAGTTTGAGTAGTCAAAAACAAAGTCAGACGTTATCGAAAGCTGTGAGTCTGGAACACTGCAATTTTTCCGAGTTTTACGATGAACTGATAGATAAAAATGGAAAACCCCGCCCTCACGGTGCGCCGTTAATGGATTATTTGTCGCAATTAAGTGAAGAAGA
>Ga0208571_1000521_pt1 | contig 13784 bp, 16 predicted proteins | sample DeeseametaMP0103_FD_184223 | JGI IMG/M metagenome (GOLD analysis project Ga0208571, IMG submission 184223) | Marine microbial communities from the Deep Atlantic Ocean - MP0103 (SPAdes) | ecosystem: Environmental > Aquatic > Marine > Oceanic | place: Atlantic Ocean | collected 2010-12-22
ACCGCAATGGCACCTAGTAAATCAGGGGCAAGCTTAGATGCTAAAAATATGGCTGTAGGGCCATCGGCACCACCAATAATGGCAATGGCTGAGGCATCTTGTAAGCTAAATTCAAAGCCAGGTACATAGTTTAATAAAATTGCCCCAAACAAGGTGGCAAAAATACCAAACTGCGCGGCTGCACCCAGTAATAACATACGCGGGTTGGCAATAAGCGCACTAAAATCGGTTAGCGCCCCTACTCCCATAAAAATTAATAAAGGGAAGATCCCCGTATCAATACCTACGTAGTACACGTAATAAAGCAAACCACCTGGGTCAGAAAGCCCAGCAACCGGAATATTAGTCAGTATTGCGCCAAAGCCAATCGGCAGCAGTAATAGGGGTTCAAAGTTTTTAGCAATGGCTAAAAACAACAACAAACACCCTACCGCAATCATTATTAAGCCAGGAAACGTAAAGTTAGCAATGCCGGTAGCATGCCAAAGGTTTAAAAGACCTTCCATTAAAGCTACTCCTACGCCATCGCTATAATTGCATCGCCCGTTGTCACAGCATCACCTTCAGACACTAAGACCTCAGCCACAGTACCTGAGTGCATTGCACGAACCTCGGTTTCCATTTTCATCGCTTCCATAATAACAACCACATCGCCTTCGTTTACGGCTTGGCCTGCTTTTACTTTTACTTTAAAAATATTACCCGCCAGTGGCGCATTCAGTGTTTCACCTGATGCAACCGATGCTGATTGTGGTAAGTGCTCTGAATCTTTTAGCGTTACCTCTTTAAGCTCGCCACCTTGCGCAACCACTACATCGTAAACTTTACCGTCAACTTTAACGCTGTATTGCTCAGCGCTAACACCTTTGTTATTTGCAGGTTTTGCTGCAGGCTTAGCGTTTGCATCATCAGCACTTGGCACTGCTTCAAAGGCATCTGGGTTGTTACGGTTTTTAATAAATTTAAGGCCAACCTGTGGGAATAATGCATAGGTAAGCACATCATCTATTTGCTCATCAGCAAGTGTTAAACCTTGTTCTTGCGCTTCTTTTTGCAGCTCTGCTTCAAGCGATGCAAGCTCTGGGGCTATATTATCTGCAGGGCGACACGTAATAACCTCGCTGCCATCAAGCACTCGCTCTTGCAGCTCTTTGTTCATAGGTGCAGGTGTTAAACCATACTCGCCTTTTAAAACACCGGCGGTTTCTTTGGTAATTGTTTTATAACGCTCACCCGTAAGCACATTTAGTACTGCTTGTGTGCCTACAATTTGCGATGTTGGAGTAACTAGCGGAATAAAACCTAAATCTTCACGCACGCGTGGGATCTCAAGTAATACTTCATTTAGCTTATCTGCTGCGCCTTGCTCTTTCAGTTGGTTTTCCATGTTGGTTAACATGCCACCAGGTACTTGCGCGAGTAAAATACGGCCATCAACACCTTTAAGGCTCCCCTCAAAGGCAGCGTACTTTTTACGTACATCTCTAAAGTAAGCCGCTATTTCTTCTAGCTGGTTTAAATCTAATTCGGTATCGCGGGGCGTTCCTTCAACAATTGCTACAATGGTTTCTGTAGCTGAATGACCGTAAGTCATACTCATTGAAGAAATAGCGGTATCAAGCATATCAATGCCTGCATCAATGGCTTTTTGATACGTAGCTGTACTTAAACCTGTGGTTGCATGGCACTGCATAGCAATAGGGATAGAAACGGTTTCTTTTAGCCCTTTAATAAGTTGCTCTGCATCGTATGGTTTTAATAAGCCTGCCATATCTTTAATACAAATAGAGTGACAACCTAAATCCTCTAGCTGTTTTGCAAGGGTTAACCACATATCTAGGGTATGCACTGGGCTTACAGTATAAGAAATAGTACCTTGCGCGTGGGCACCTACTTTTACAGCCGCTTTAATTGCCGTTTCTAAGTTACGTACATCGTTCATGGCGTCAAAAATACGAAATACATCTACACCATTTTTGTGGGCACGCTCTACAAACTTTTCTACCACGTCATCGGCATAGTGGCGGTAACCCAATAAATTTTGCCCGCGCAATAACATTTGCTGTTTAGTATTCGGCATTGCTTTTTTAAGGGCGCGAATACGCTCCCACGGGTCTTCACCTAAATAACGAATACACGAATCAAACGTAGCGCCGCCCCACGACTCAATAGACCAATAACCGGCATCATCAAGTTTGTTAGCAATAGGGAGCATGTCATCTAAGCGCATACGGGTTGCAAGTAAAGACTGATGAGCATCGCGTAAAACAAGTTCTGTTAATTTTAATTTAGCCATGTGTGCCTCTTATTTATTATTTGATTTGTACTGAGCAATGGCAGCACTAATAGCAGCGATGTGCTCGTTTGGCACACCTTGAGATTTTAAAGATGGTGATTTAACCGGTATTGCAACTTCAGCCTCGTCAAAACGAGCAACCAATTTAGACATGAGTGACACAGCACCAATCAATATTGAAAGAAATACAAACACGCCCACCATGCCCGTCAGCATCAAGCTACCTGCGGTTGTGAGTACAGCTCCTATATCCATTTTTCTCCCCCTGCACTATATAGCGATATAAAAAACCGCTTTATTTAAATAATTATTCACCGAATGATAACAAAACTTTTAACTTTGTCCACCACCTGTCAATTGGTAAAACCAATTAAAATTAAACTAACATACAGTCACAATAGTTAACATAGCTAATACAGGGTTAAATTAGCTTAGATATAGATGATAAAAATAACCGTTATAGGCAAAGGTTATATGGTTAAACCCAAAAAAACTTAAAAACTATAAAAAATAGTAAGTTAAACGGCAGGTAAAAAATCAGCTTGGGCTAAAATGTAAATTGGTCTTACCAGGACTAGTAAAGAAGCGCGCAAAAAATATTTATTTTTTCACTCTCTTTACAATAGTGTGAATAAGTTACATCGTTAAACGTAAAACTTACCAATCCTAAATTTACAACCTTCGTTCAAAAAACCATAACATATTGAAAATTAATAAAATTAAACTCTGGCACGCAACTGGCATTATTACTTTTGAACGAATTTGATAACCAAGGAGAAAACAATGTTACGCTGGACAATTACATTTTTAGTTATTGCTTTAATCGCTGCAGTGTTAGGTTTTGGTGGTATCGCAGGTGCCGCAGCTGGTATAGCAAAAATTATATTCTTTATCTTTTTAGTACTTTTAGTGATTTCTTTAGTTTCAGGTGCGCTGCGCGGTAAATCGCCCAGGTAGCTACTAACATACTTAAAACACTAAACAATCAACATATACAAGGAATTACATTATGAACTCAACAACTTTAAAAGCAGCACTAATCGCCGTATTTGCAGGTTTCTTTATGATGGGTTGTGAAGACAACCACGCAGAAGAAGCAGGTGAGCGTATTGATGAAGCAGTAACTGACGTGCAAAACTCTGTTGAAGATGCATGTGAAAATGTAAAAGAAGGCGTTAACGCAGAAGAAACTAACTGTTAATCTGTTTGGTAACGTAAAAAACGGCTTTTAATAAGCCGTTTTTTTGTGCGCTAATAAAAAGCGGCTTCTAACTCTTATAATGCATAGCCTACATTAACGGGTGTGATTTTTACGCTAGCTTGTTAAAATAGCGAAAACTATTACTTATTAGCAATTATGGCACTGACCACCACTTACACACTCGATAAACCCTACTACTACGAATGCTTTGACGAGTCCCACTCTTATAGTAAAGCAGCCAAGCCAAAGTATTTTTTGCTGGCATTACTGGTGTGCTTAGGTTTAATTAGTATTTACGCTATGGACGATCATTACCTAGGTACATTTTTAATAATGCTAGGTGTATTAGAATGCGTTGCCTTTTATTACCGCAGGCCTTGGTGGGTTACGCGCCAAATGTTTAGTCGTGCTTCGGGCTCAACGGTTACTCTTTCGTTTACCGATGACGCTATTAGCACCGAAAACCACTATAAAAGCCATACATTTAAGTGGGCAGAAATAACCCATATTATTAAAACCAACCACGGCTACTTAGTGCACCATAATAAAGGTATGCAATATATTTCTAGCAGTGTATTAACCGATGAAATGCGCGATTTTATAAACAAAAAAGCCACTCAGTGAGTGGCTTTTGGTATAGCTAAGTGCATTACTCAGCTAAGTATACGTGTTGATTAAGCATTGCCCGGATTAGGGTTAGACTTTTCAGCTTGTATACGCATGTAAATCTCTTCACGATGCACTGAAACGTCTTTAGGTGCGTTAACACCAATTCGAACTTGATTTCCTTTAACACCTAATACAGTAACAGTTACTTCGTCACCAATCATTAGGGTTTCACCTACTCTACGAGTTAGTATTAGCATTCTCTTGCTCCCATGTTCCAATAAATTATAAGATTCCGCTTGACCATTTTAATGAAAAATTGATTGAAAAGTAAGTAAAAACTCCCAAACTATCCATTTTCTGTTAAAAATTCTGAGTGTAACGCTCTTACTACTAGTTCTAAATACTTCTCGTCAATTAAAACCGATACCTTGATTTCAGACGTCGATACTAAAACTATGTGTATGCCTTCTTGCGCCAATGCATCAAAAAATTGATGCGCTACACCACTGTGAGACTTCATTCCTATGCCAACAGCCGACACTTTTGCAACTGTTGTATCACTAGAAATGCTATCAGCCTGCAGATTTACCTGTTGTTGAGTTAGTAAATCGTGTGCTTGCAAATAGTCATTTGAATGCACAGTAAAAGCATAGTCTATTTTTTCAAAGTTATGATTAACTTGACTAATCATATCTATTTCGATGCCATTTTCTGCAAAAAGTTTCAAAATTTTTGTAAGAGAATGAACACAGTATGGTACGCCATGTACCTTTATCAAGCATTCGTCACGATTAAACGCAATCCCCGACACAACCTTAGTTGGCATATCGCTCTCCTCAAAACTTATTAGCGTTCCTTCATCGGGCTCAAAACTCGAAAGCACCCTTAGCGGCATTTTATGATTACCAGCCGACTCAACAGCACGAATATGCAATACTTTTGCGCCTAAGCTTGCCAGCTCTAGCATTTCGGCAAACGTTACATGGCGCATTCGCTGTGCGTTTGGTTCTACACGAGGATCAGTAGTGTATACGCCATCAACGTCGGTATAGATCTGACATTCATCGGCTTTTATTGCCGCGGCTATCTCTACCGCAGAGGTATCGGTGCCGCCGCGTCCAAGGGTTGTAATATTGCCCTCTACATCGCGCCCCTGAAAACCGGCAATAATCGCAACCCGATTATGCTCAAGCTCATGCTTTAAACGCGTCGCAGCAACCTCTTCAATACGGGCTTTACCAAACATGTTATCGGTTTGAATATTAACCTGATCGGCTAGTAGGCTTACAGCCGAATGGCCACGTTTTATAATAGCCATAGCAAGGAGCGAAACAGAAACCTGTTCTCCAGTGCTAATAAGTACGTCTAATTCTCGGCTACTCGGGCGAGTATCTATTTGCTTGGCGAGGTTAATTAAGCGGTTGGTTTCTCCCGACATGGCCGAAAGAACCACAACCACTTGATGACCTTGCTGCTTAGTTTTAACAACAAGGTCGGCGACCGCTTCTATTCGCTCAATAGAGCCAACCGAAGTGCCGCCAAACTTTTGGACAATAAGTGCCACGTAAGCTTAAACTTTCTCACTTACCCAGGCAGTCACGCTTTCAAGCGCGGCGTTTAGGTTTTCAGGCTGTGAACCACCCGCTTGTGCCATATCAGGACGACCGCCCCCTTTACCGCCTACTTGGCCTGCCATGTGGTTTACAAGCTCACCGGCTTTAACTTTACCGGTTAAATCTTTCGTTACACCGGCAATTAGGCTTACTTTTTCGCCGCTGGCAACACCCAGTGCAATAACACCTGAGCCAATCTTGTTTTTAAGATCGTCAACCATACCTCGAAGCGCTTTAGATTCAGTTCCTTCAACGTTTGCCACTAATAGCTTAACGCCATTAATTTCAACAATCGAATCAAGTAAAGACGCGCCCGCTGCACTGGCTAGTTTATCGTTAAGCTGTGCAATTTGCTTTTCAAGGCCTTTAGACTTTTCAAGAAGCGCAGTTACTTTTTCAAGTACCGATGCGCTATCACCTTTAACCAGCGCTGCTACATCGTTTAGCTGTTTTTCTTGCTCGCTTACATACGCCACTGCATCTGCGCCTGTTACTGCTTCAATACGGCGTACGCCTGCAGCAATACCGCTTTCAGATACAATTTTAAATAAGCCAATATCACCCGCGCGCTCTACGTGCGTACCGCCACACAGTTCAATTGAGTAATCGCCAATGGTTACTACGCGTACTTCATCGTCGTACTTTTCGCCAAACAGCGCCATTGCCCCTTTTGCTTTAGCGTCATCAATCGCCATAAGCTCAGTGTTTAGGGCAAAGTTACGACGAATTTCATCGTTAACTACACGCTCAATTTCACGTAGCTCGTCTTTAGTAACCGCTTCAAAGTGCGAGAAGTCAAAACGTAAACGCTCAGGCTCAACCAGCGAGCCTTTTTGGCTTACGTGTTCACCTAATAATTGGCGCAGAGCTTCGTGTAAAATATGCGTAGCTGTGTGATTTTTCTTAATACGTTCACGGCGTTCATCATCAATAGTTGCATCTACTTTATCATTAACCGCAATGCGCCCTTGTACGCTACCGTGGTGTGCAAACGCATTACCCAGTTTAGTAGTGTTAGTCACTGTAAACTCGCCACCTGCAACAGTAATGGTACCGGTATCGCCTGTTTGGCCACCAGATTCAGCATAAAATGGCGTATGGTTAAGTACAACAATGCCTTGTTGGCCGTCTTCTAAAATAGAAACCGACTCACCATTTGCAAACACTTCTACTACTGTAGCGCTATGATGTGTGCTGTCGTAGCCTTTAAACTCAGTGTGTTTTTCTGACTTTAATTGCTCGTTGTAATCGGCACCAAATTTACCAGCTTGCTGCGCTGTTTTACGCTGTACCGCCATGCACTCTTCAAAGCCTGCATGGTCTATTGTCATTTGGCGCTCACGGGCTACATCGGCCGTTAAATCAGCGGGGAAACCATAAGTGTCGTATAATTTAAATACTAAGTCACCAGGAATAACATCGCCTTTAAGCTCGCTTAGGCTTTCTTCTAAAATAGCTAAGCCACGCTCAAGGGTTTTACCAAATTGTTCTTCTTCAATGCGCAGTACTTTTTCGATAATTTCTTGCTGCTTTGCAAGCTCTGGGTAGGCTTGGCCCATTTGTTCAATAAGCGCTGCAACCAGTTTATAGAAAAACGCACCTTGTGCACCAAGCTTGTTACCATGGCGTACTGCACGACGAATAATACGACGCAATACATAACCACGGCCTTCGTTTGATGGCATAACACCATCAGAAATTAAAAACGCACACGAACGAATATGATCCGCAACAACGCGTAGCGACTTATCGTTTAAATCTTGTGCGTTAGTTACACTTGCCGCAGCTGCAATTAAGCCTTGGAACAAGTCGATTTCGTAGTTTGAATGCACGCCTTGTAAAATAGCAGCAATACGCTCAAGGCCCATACCTGTATCAACAGATTGTTTAGGCAGCGGCTCCATAGTACCGTCGCTTTGACGGTTGTACTGCATAAATACAAGGTTCCAAATTTCGATAAAGCGGTCGCCATCTTCTTCAGGCGAGCCCGGAGGACCACCCCAAATGTGCTCACCGTGATCGTAAAATATTTCAGAACACGGGCCACACGGGCCAGTATCGCCCATTGACCAAAAGTTATCTGAGGTAGCAATACGAATAATACGATCTTCGCTTAGGCCAATATCATTGTGCCAAAAGCCAAATGCATCTTCATCGTCGTGGTAAATAGTAACAAGTAGTTTTTCTTGTGGTAATTTAACAACCTCAGTTAAAAACTCCCACGCAAACTTAATTGCGTCTTGTTTAAAGTAATCGCCAAAACTAAAGTTACCTAGCATTTCAAAAAATGTATGGTGACGCGCTGTGTAACCTACGTTTTCTAAATCGTTATGTTTACCACCAGCACGCACACAACGCTGTGCACTTGTAGCACGCGTGTAAGGGCGAGTTTCGGCGCCTAAAAACACATCCTTAAAAGGAACCATACCGGCATTGTTAAATAACAACGTGGCATCGTTACCCGGAATAAGTGAAGCCGATTGGACAATTTGGTGCTGTTTGCTGGCAAAAAAGTCTAAAAACTGTTGCCTAAGTTGTGCCGTAGTCATGTGCTGCATGTGAAAATCTCACCTGTATTTACTGTGCTTGCATTGCAAAATCAATTTGTTCGTAGCTAAATCCTCGGTACATTAAGTAGCGCACGCGCTTAGCTTTATCTTTGTACTCGAGGTTGGCCGGTGTAGTTGAATACTTTTTGTTGTACGCTTCCTGCGCAAGCTCAAACCAGTCTATTTCAAGCTCTTCAACCACTCTTTCAAGTAGTGAACGGTCAATCCCTTTGCCTATGGCTTCGCTTTGAATGCGCTTTAAGCCATGGCCTTTAAAAATGTGTTTTCTGACAAACCCTTCGCAATAACGTTGCTCGTTAATAAAATTGTGCTCTTCGCACCAATTAAGCAGGGTTTCTATAAACTCGTCGCTGGCTTCTTTTTGCTGAAGCTTAAAGGTTAACTCACGGCGCGAATACTCTTGGCGCCCAAGTAACCACAGTACATAGTTTTTAAGTTTTTGTTTTAACTTATCATCCATTAAGCGTCAAAGCGCCCGCTTTGTTCACTGCTAAGTGGTTTAACATTGCTATCGTCACTTGGCGGTACAACTGGCATAAAAATAGCCTGATAAGATACAAAGAAACTAATGTAGCAAATTGGCATTAAAATCAACAGCGGTAAGAACGATAAGAACATAGAAAGCGCCATAAATAACACACAAATAATGCCAAAAACACTCAATGCGAACAGGTTATGATAAAAAACCAATAGCGAATTTTTAAGCGCCGTTAAAATGCGTTTTTCTTTACTAAAATAAATAAGCGGTACCGCGTAAGCAAACGCCATTAAATACACCGCCATTGCCACTAAAAATAGCACCACACTGGCGCCCGAAATACTATTTAAGGTTTGCTCAAGCGCAATGTTAGGATCAAGCCCCTCTTGGCTCATAATAGCCACCGCATCGGCAAATAGGCCATTAGCTAATAAGGCCATTAAAATACCCGCCCCCATTTGGTAAAGCGCTAAACGTAGTAGTCCTAAACGGTTACCTTTTGCGCTAAAGGGTTTGAGTATGTCGGCGAGCATAATTTTACCGCCCTGCTGCTTGCTAAGCACCGCTTGGTAAAAACCGGCGGTTAAAAAAGGCGTAGCAAGTGCCGCAACAACTTGCAGCAAAGGTAAAAATAACGACAGTATGCCCACTATGCCTATTAATAAGTGCATAACTACAAAGGTAAATGGCTGGGTTTTAAAAATATGCCAACCGGCTTTAAACCACTTTAGCCCGGCATCGGCTTTAAAAATTCGTAATTCGTTAGACATACTGGCTCTTAAATTAAACAAAACACGCCAAGTATAACTTGGCGTGAGGGGGGATTAACAGACACTACATGATTAAATAGTTAAGGTTTTTTAATTTTTTTAATATCTAACATATGTGCGCCGTGTTTTATTTTGGTTTCTAGGTAAGCTTTGTTACCTGTAAGGCCTGCTTTAATATGCGCATGGGTACCAATAACGGTGTCTACTTCAATGCCGGCATCTTTTAATGCATTAAGCTTTTTAGGGTTATTGGTCATTAATTTAACGTGGCTTAAATTAAGTGCGTTGAGCATTAATACCGCGTCCGAGAAATCACGCAAGTCGTCAGCAAAGCCTAAGTGGTTATTAGCCTCGTAAGTGTTCATACCTTGAGATTGCAGCACGTAAGCATCAATTTTATTATATAAACCAATACCTCGGCCCTCTTGGCGTAAATACAATAACACCCCGCCTTGCTCGTGCATCATTTCAATACACTCATTTAACTGCTCGCCACAATCGCAGCGCGATGAATGAAACACATCACCGGTTAAACACTCAGAGTGCATGCGAATAAGCGGCACATTTTGATTTACATCAGCATTGTTAAATACAAACGCAACGTGTTCTTGGCCGTCTTTTAAGCCACTAAAAGACACTATTTCTGCGGGAATATCACTATTTTTGCCAACATTAAGCTGGGCTCTTGCTCTTACTTGCGCCACGACAAATCCAAATAATTAAATAACTACGACACCATAAGGTGATAATATCACAAATGTTTAAAGTTAGATCGTAGTACACTAGGTTTATGGCAAATATATGGCGATTACACAGCCTATTTTCAATCTTAATATGCAATAAACTCCCACTACCTAGGGCTATTTCCCCAAAACAATGAGAAACTTGAACGCATTTGCTATTTTAATTTTATTACTTTTACCACGCTGCTTATACATTAAGTTAATACACCGCACCTATAAAAAGCTAAAACGGTGTTACCTAGTTACCTCAGTAGGCACTATTAGTACAGTTTAATGACGAAAGTTAGTTACAGCTTAGTGCACATGGGTATTAGGTAATTAGTTAGTTTTATAAGCAAGCGCCCACACAAAAGATAATGAAAACCATTATCACTTGTGGTATTTTGTTTCTAGATTGAACACTAATAGGGATTATTATGAAAGCACAACACCTCGCCTTAGTTATCGGATTAACCTTTACGGCTTTTGCAAGCCAGGCCAATGCAAGCCAAGTAAGCGATGATAAAGCCGCCTTTTCTGATGCATACCAAAGTTATTTAACGGCTGTTAAAAAAGACGAAAACATAGAGCAAGCGGCTAAACATGCCTATACTACAGGCCTTGCGCTTTATGGTAATAAAAGTGATAACACCGCAAGCCTTGCTATTAATTACGCCAAAGCAATTACAGCGCCGCGCTCTACCAACGACAAAAAAAATGTATCAGAGCAACGCTTCGAACTTTACTCGCAAGCCTATACAATACTGGCAAATAACCACGGTAAAAATGCAATAGAAACAATCGATGCCCTAATAGGCAAAGCGGAAAACACCAGCTCGGCCTATCAAGCCGATAACGATTACGAGCGTATAATTGAGATTGCTAAAACACAAAACAACCCTAAGTTTGTTGCCGACATGCAGTTTGAAGCAGCCTCGCTGCTTGCCAAAAAATTTGCTCATAAAAAATACCATAAAGCTAAAACACTGCTTAACCAAGCCGATGACTACTACCGTAATAACCTAGACGACAACACCGTAGAGCGCATTAAAGCCGACTTTTTAATGGCGTCGTTTGCTCAAGGTAAGAAAAAATACAATGAAGCCATTGAACGACTAAACCATGTTGTATCGGTATTTGATAACAACTTAAGCTTTGATCACAGCGCTGAGCTTACTGCGCACTCAAAGCTTGTTAACCTTTATGAAAAAACAGGCCAAAGCGAACAAGCCACTAAGCATTGTTTAGCAATTGCTAAAATGGTGCCGTGGAAAAAAACACAAGAGCAAACACCTATATACCGCAAAAACCCTGAGTACCCACAAAACAAAGCACGCCAAATGCGAGATGGTATTGTCGTTGTTGAATTTGACGTAGATACCGCAGGGTTTGTTAAAAACCCAGAGGTAGTTAGCTCACAAGGGGGGAAAGAGTTTGAAAGGTCGGCACTTACAGCACTTAAAAAGTGGCGTTATGCACCAAAATTTGAAAACGGCCAACCCGTTGTTGCAAGTACGCAAGTACAGCTCGACTTTAAAATAGCCAGATAACACGCAAGGTATTATAGCGTCTTTTTTGTTCAGGTAGCTTTATTCAAAGCTTTGCGAGTATTTTATCGCTAGCGGCTTCAATTAAATCGAGCACATTTTCAAAGCCATCATCGCCGCCGTAGTATGGGTCGGGTATGGCGCTTTGGCTTTGCTCGCCGTATTCTAAAAACAATGCCAGCTTGTAATGTAAATCGGTGGGGCATTGCGCTTTTAAGTCAGCTAAGTTTTGTGTGTCGGCCGCTAAAATTAAATCAAACTCAGTAAAATCGCTGCTGCGCACTGGGCGCGAAAAATACCTTTAAAGCTATAACCGCGTTTTTCACCCGCAGCCATTGAGCGGCTATCTGGCGTTTTACCTTCGTGGTAGCCAATAGTTCCTGCCGAGTCTACTTTTACCTCAACACCTAATTTTTTAGCACGCGCTTTTAACACAGCCTCTGCTGTGGGCGAGCGGCAAATATTACCTAAACACACTATCAGTACTTTTTTCATTAAGGCTCCTTTAGCTAATTTAACCACCTAGGCTTTAAAACTGTTTTAATATAGCCTCGTTATAGTCATCGGCATTTAAAGTCAGGTTATACTTGGCCGCCACACTATCAAGCTCCGCTTGTTTTATAGCTAACTCGTCCATAGTAATGGTGTTATCGTCAAGCTGCCATAAAAGCCGTGAGCCCGCATAACTATAATGAATCGCTAATAATGCATCGGCATTACCCTCGCGCCCTGCCGCTTTTAGCTTTGGCATTTTGCGGGTTATTTTATTAAGCGCTTGTTTAAGCTCCCACACATATACCACCTCGGTCATAAAACTATGGGTACGGTATTTATTTAACAGCCAGCCAATGGCCAAACTTGTTATAACAACACCGGTTAAATTCCAATGAAAGTGACTCCCGCTTTCATCAGGAAACAACGCAATTAACGTTTGCGATATAGCCAAGCTGCCAACAGCTAAACCCGCCGCACACCCTACAATTACCCTATTTAAATGTTTGCGGTAACGTGCTTTATCTATTTGTATGAGTTGCATAACAGCCTAAAAAATTAATAAGTAAAAATATAGCGAACGCTATTGTAACTAAACCCCGCAATTTTTATAAAATTATTTAACCCCTTTTTGATTTGCCCCCCGTTATAGCTTTTAAACAACCCAACTAAGTTTACTCGGAGCGGCTTATGCACACACTTGAAGTACCCAATAATTCAGCATTTATTAAAACATCAACCGCCGTTATTGGCGGCGCAGTAATGACCTTTGCCGCCTTTGCATTTATGCAATACTTAATTAGTGGCGAGCAGCGCGCACCTATAAAACTCGGCGAGGATATTATTGTAGAGATTTTTCAGGCACCAGAGGATTCACAAGTAAGGCATATACAAAAAATACAGCCACCACCGCCTGTGCCAAAAACGCCGCCTAAAGCGCCACCAATCGATACCTCAAACGACCCTGTAATAGCGATTAACGAATTAACACCAATCACTATTGATGATTTTGGAGATGATATAAATAGCACGATTAACCGCCCAACAGGCGATGCAACCCCCATAGTGCGCATAAATCCAAAATACCCAACATCTGCCGCGCGCAATGGCATAGAAGGCTGGGTACAACTGAGCTTTAGTATTTCGCCCACCGGCGAAGTAATAAACCCAGTGGTAATAAACGCCGAGCCCAAACGCACCTTTGACCGCGAAGCAATAAGAGCCATAAAACGCTGGAAATATCGCCCCAAAGTAATAGAAGGTGTGGCACAATTACAAACAGATCAAACCGTACAGCTCGATTTTAAATTAGATAACTCTATTTAACGGACTAAACGCCTATGCTACTCAGTATTAAGTCATGGTTATTTGAAACGCCAAGCAAGGATTGCATGGCAAGTTACGCAAAAAGTGGCGACAACCGCTACTTAGAGCAGCTTATTGCCCTCTACAGTAACGACTTATACCACTACCTAGTGACGCAATC
>Ga0208571_1000539_pt1 | contig 13569 bp, 14 predicted proteins | sample DeeseametaMP0103_FD_184223 | JGI IMG/M metagenome (GOLD analysis project Ga0208571, IMG submission 184223) | Marine microbial communities from the Deep Atlantic Ocean - MP0103 (SPAdes) | ecosystem: Environmental > Aquatic > Marine > Oceanic | place: Atlantic Ocean | collected 2010-12-22
AATGCGGTTAAACTAAGCTTTTATCACGTAACGCTTGAAGAGCGTGATGTCAGCGTTTTATTAAGCCGCGATGCTAAGGGTATCTATCGTGGTTTTGTCGAAGAAGATCTTGATGGTAAATGGCGCGTATCGCTAACCCCTATTGATGATAGCTGGAAAATACAAAATACCATCTATCTGCCCCACTCTGGCAAAATGAAATTCAATCCATAATGGCCAATCACGACTGTTACCATTGCGGCTTGCCTATTGCGGGCTCAGACGATGGAAAATTTACTACCGTCATATTAGGGCAGCAACGCGACATGTGTTGCCCTGGATGTTTAGCCGTGGCCGAAGCCATCGTAACCAACGGTCTTGAAGACTATTACCAGTTTAGAACCGAACCAGCGCAAAAATCAGACGATGGTATTCTAGAGACACTCGACAAACTCAAAGTGTATGACGACCCTGCTCTTCAAGAAGAATTCGTTTTTGATGAGGGGCAAGATAAGCAGATTCAATTAACCCTTGAAGGTATTACGTGCGCTGCGTGTGGATGGCTTATCGAAAAGCAGTTGTCAAAAGTAGAAGGGATAAAGCAAGTCGCGGTAAACGTCCAAGAGCGCCGCGCTTTAGTTACTTGGTCACCTTTTCAAATCAAGCTTAGTCAGATTCTTTCTACACTAAAACGCATTGGTTATGTTGGGTCGCCATTTCACCCCGATGAACACGAAGCCAGTTATAAACGCGAACAAAAGACCTTTCTGAAAAAGCTTGGTCTAGCAGGCATTATGACCATGCAGGTGATGATGCTGATGACGGGGCTGTATTTTGACTGGTTTGGCGCTATTGAATTAGAAACCCGACAGTATTTTTACTGGGTTGCCCTTACGCTTACTACACCTGTAGTACTGTACTCAGGCAGCACTTTTTATGTGGGCGCCGCTAAAGCGCTAAGCGCAAGAACGGTTAATATGGATGTGCCCGTTACGCTCGCCATATTCGGTACTTACATTGCAGGAATTCGCTCTACAGTATTAGAGCAAGGCGAAGTGTATTTTGAATCTATTTGTATGTTCATTTTCCTGCTGTTACTCAGCCGCTTTTTAGAACATCGCAGCCGCCATCGCGCCGCACAGATCTCTGCCAATATGATGCAGTATGTACCCGTTTCAGCCACCAAATTACTGCCGGATGGCAGCCTAACCGAGTGTCTGGCAAAGCAGTTAAAAATTGACGATGTGGTGCTGGTTAAGCCTGGTGAAACGATCCCCATTGATGGAGTGGTGACCGAAGGGAACGCAGCGGTTGACGAATCGATGCTTACCGGCGAGTTTAACCCCGTGCGTAAGTCGAACAGTAGCCCGGTTTACGGCGGCACGGTTTGTCAAGATGGTACGCTAACCATTACGGTTACGCAGACCCTTAAAAATGCGCTGGTAAATCAAATTGTACGACTGCAAGCAAGTGCGATGGCGAGTAAGCCTAAAGCAGCGCAGATAGCCGATAATTTTTCTCGCTATTTCGTTACCGCGGTATTGCTGATTTCGGCGTTAACCTATGGCTTTTGGGCGTATCAGGGTAGCGACGAGGCATTTTGGATCACCATATCGGTGCTGGTTGCAACCTGCCCTTGCGCACTAGGGTTGGCTACGCCATCAGCGTTAACCTGCGCTATGGCAAAGTTAAACCGACAAGGTATTTTACTAAAACGGGCCGATGCGCTAGAACAAATTACTGACATTGACACCATCGCTTTAGACAAAACCGGCACGCTCACAAAAGGCAAATTTACTATTTCAAATGCTTGGTACGCTGACGGCGTGGATAGTAATAGTGCGCTATCAATTGCGCGCGCTTTGGAGTCACGCTCTGAACATCCGATTGCCAAAGCCTTTAGCGACGGTGTAGCCCTAAGCGAGATTTCTGCCTCTAGCGGTAGTGCTGACGCCATCGATAACACGGTACACAAAGTGACTAATTTTACCGTTACGCCAGGAGGTGGTATCAGCGGTGAGATCAATGACACGTTGTTTTCTATGGGATCTGCAGCATTCAGCGTTCACGAATCACAGCTAAAACTCATTGAAGCGTTCCCTTCAGCTAACGTGTTTCTCACGGTTAAGGGGCGTATTATGGCGGCGTATGAAGTAAAGGATTCACTAAGAGAAGATACGCAAGAAACTCTCGATATATTAGCTGCAAGCCATACCCTCGCTGTTTTAAGTGGTGATACACAGCAAAACGTTAATGCGCTTACCGCACCATTGCCAATTTCGACCGCTAAAGGTGGCCTAACACCTGAGCAAAAGTACGAAGCCGTTCAAGCTATGCAGCAATCTGGTGCGAAAGTGATGATGATGGGGGATGGTATTAACGACGCTCCAGTTCTTGCCAGCGCTGATGTGGCGATTGCAGTGGGTAATGCCACAGACGTGGCTAAAACTGCCGCCGACGTGATACTGCTTGGCGATCAGTTGCTTTCTGTACCAGAGCTTATTCGAACTGCGCATCAAGTGAAGCAAAAAATAAGGCAAAATATCGGCTGGTCGGTAGGTTACAACGTTTTGATCTTACCTTTCGCCGTATCAGGCCTACTTTCACCGTGGATGGCTGTTGTTGGTATGTCGTTAAGCAGTATCATTGTGGTCACAAACTCAACGCGACTTTTGAGCAAATAGCATGAGTATTATTTACGTATTAATTCCAATCGCCATCATCATTGTTGCCGTCGCTATCGTGATATTCTTTTGGGCGGTGAAAACCAATCAATTTGAAGATTTAGATCGCCAAGGGTATAGCATACTGTTTGACGATGATCTTCCGCCAGAAGAAAAAAAGCTAGCTGAGCAACGCAAGCAACTTCAAGACAGTAAAGTAGACAAAAGCCAAGCGCCACATGGAAGGGATTAACTACTTCTCTGCCTTTCTTATCGGCTTAGCCGGTGGAGTTCACTGTGTGGGAATGTGCGGTGGAATTGTCGCTGCGCTAAGGATGGTATCGCCTAAAGGCGCTTCAGCACTACCCTATACCCTTGCCTATAACATGGGACGTATAGTGAGCTACACCATCGCCGGAGCAATAACCGGGGCACTTGGAAAAATTGCAGCAGATTATATACCTCTTGCCAACTATGCCCTTTCCCTACTTAGCGGAATCATGTTGCTTCTACTGGCGTGTTATTTGGGTAAGTGGTGGACTGGCTTAACAGTGCTGGAAAATGCGGGTAAAGGCCTATTTTCCAAAGTCCAGCCGCTTTCAAAACGCTTTTTGCCCTTTAAGACCCCTTTAAGTGCGTTGCCTTATGGTTTTATTTGGGGTTGGCTTCCTTGCGGTTTGGTGTATTCCACACTTACCTGGTCTCTCGCGGCGGGTAACGCGCTAGAAGGCGCTGCTATTATGTTCTTCTTCGGTTTGGGTACATTACCCACCTTGCTCGCTGCAAGCGCTGGTAGCCAATATATTGTTCGAGGTTTTCAACATAATCATTTTAGACAAATTATTGCAGTAATAATGGCAATATATGCAGCTTATCTTATTCATGGCGCAATCGTTTAAAAATGGGTGTATTATTGTCGGGTATTCTTTTAGAGAGCGTGCATTATGAGCAAAGGAAGCCAATTTTCTATTCACTGTCAAAACTGTAGTTTCAGTCACCTGTGTTTACCGGTGGCGTTAAACAAAACAGAAATCGAGTCTCTTGACGATATTATTGAACGCAAGAAGCCGCTTCATAAAGGTGACACGCTGATTCAAACTGGTGATAAATTCCGTTCTCTATTTGCAGTGAGAACTGGTTCATTCAAATCATTTGTGACTAATACCGAAGGTGAAGAACAGATTACTGGTTTCCACTTTCCTGGTGACATTATCGGTTTCGATGCATTAAGAGAGAACAAACACCAAAGCTATACCTCTGCGTTAGAAACTGCCATGGTGTGTGAGCTTCCCTACGAGACCCTCGACGAAATGTCTGTGCAATTTCCAAAGCTGCGCCACCAGATCATGAGCTTCATGAGCGCTGAAATAAAACAAGATCACGACATGATCATGCTTTTAAACAAGCGTACCGCAGAAGAGCGCTTACTGTATTTTATCTCACACCTGTCGCAACGCTTTGAAGAGCGTGGCTTTTCCCATAGAGAATTCCACTTAACCATGACGCGCAACGAAATTGGAAACTATTTAGGATTAACGATTGAAACGATTAGTCGTCTGTTAAGCCGTTTTCAAAAAGACAACATCATAAAAGTAGACGGCAAGCTTATTACTATTTTGGATTTCGATAGACTAAACACCAAACTAGCGGCGCTTAACGGCCCAAGCGTTGTCTGCGGTTAGTCTTTTTTAAGTGTTAAATAAGGCGCGCACTAAGCGCGCTTTTTTGTGACCTTTGGTAGCCACCTATCTACCCTTTCAGCGCCACGCTGGTTGCTCCATGTTCAATTCGTTAAGTTCACTCATGGTCGCCTCGTAAAATTCTTGATCTAAAACAACTTACGTTTTTCCCAATGTCGTTTATAGTTAGTATTAGAAAGCTTCGATTTCGACAGCCGCTACTAAGTTTCGTAGTTAGGGGGACGTTATGATTGAGTGTAAACGAATTCTGGCCGTGGTAGATGCCGAGCGCGATAACCAACCTGCACTAAGCCGAGCTTATGAACTCGCTTCAAAAACAGGCGCTTCAGTTACCGCAATGATGGTGGTATACGACTTATCTTATGATATGACGACCATGCTTAGCCCGGATGAGCGCGAGTCAATGCGCGATGCAGTTACAAAGGAGCATGCAAAATGGCTTGCCACCCACTTAAGAGAACAAGGATTCACTGAAACTGATATCGTTGTAGAATGGAATAATCGTGCGTATGAGTCGATTATTTACTACACCCTAAACAATCAGATAGATTTAGTGGTAAAGGCAACCAAAAAGCACGACGATCTTGCTTCTGTTATTTTCACCCCCACCGACTGGCATTTAATGCGTAAATGCCCTCGCCCAGTATTGCTCGTTAAAGAGCACGACTGGCCAGAAGGAGGAGAGATTATTGCTGCAGTAAACGTAGGCAGTGAAGACGATGAGCATGCCGCACTTAACGATAAGCTCACCCTCATTGCTAACGACTACGCCTCTTTATTGAAAGGTAGCGTAAATTTGGTCAACAGTTACCCTTCTACACCACTTAATATCGCCATAGAAGTACCTGAGTTCGACCCCGATACCTATCACGACGCGGTAAAAAATCATCATTTAAAAGAAATGCGTAGTCACGCGTTAAAGTACGGTATTCCTGAAAACAAATGCGTAGTAAGAGAAGGCCTTCCGGAAAAAGTTATCCCGCAAGTGGCAAAAACACTGGATGCAGAGCTGGTTGTTATTGGTACCGTTGGCCGTGTGGGCATTTCAGCGGCCCTAATTGGTAACACTGCAGAACACGTGATCGACGAACTCAATTGCGATGTGCTTGCTATTAAGCCAGATGGATTTGTGTCGCCGTTGTCGGTGTAGTCTTTTCATCAGTACCGCATAGCCCGTGTTTGCCGTTACTTAGCGGCCAACACGGTATGTCACCAACAAATTTAACTTCACAAGCATGGTCTCGAAAAGCCGCTTTAATGTATAATGGTGGCTTTATCACAAACCAAGCTAGTTAATTATGAGTTTAGGCACAAACAGTGCTGACGCGTCGCCATTAAATGCTGCGCAAAGTAAGCAAAAGTACAACTTCAACAAACTTCAGAAACGACTTCGCCGCAATGTGGGTAAAGCCATTGGCGATTTCGGTATGATTGAAAACAACGACAAAGTAATGGTGTGTTTATCTGGCGGTAAAGACAGCTACACCATGCTAGATATTTTATTGTTTTTAAAGAAGATTGCGCCTATTCATTTTGATATCGTTGCGGTTAATCTTGACCAAAAGCAGCCTGGTTTCCCCGAACATATCTTGCCTGAATATCTAGAAAGCATTGGCGTTGACTACAAAATTGTAGAAGAAGACACCTACTCTATTGTTAAAGACAAAATTCCAGAGGGAAAGACAACATGCTCTCTCTGTTCTCGCTTGCGCCGTGGTATTCTGTACCGCACGGCAAAAAAGTTAGGTGCGACTAAAATTGCATTAGGTCATCACCGCGACGACATGCTAGAAACGTTTTTCCTCAATATGTTTCATGGTGGCAAGCTTAAGTCTATGCCGCCAAAGCTAGTCAGCGATAACGGTGAACACATCGTTATTCGTCCATTGGCATACTGCACAGAAAAAGACATCGAGAAATATTCTCAGGCCGCTGAATTTCCGATTATTCCGTGTAACCTTTGTGGCTCACAAGAAAACCTACAGCGCCAAAACATAAAGGCTATGCTTCAAGACTGGAACCGTCGCTTCCCAGGTCGTATAGAGTCGATGTTCCGTGCGCTTCAAAACGTAGCGCCTTCACACTTAATCGACAGCAACCTTTATGATTTTAAAGCTATAGCCACACAAGAAGGCCCGGTAGAAGACGGTGATATCGGGTTCGATGAACCTTCTTTCACTACAGAAAATAGTACGGACTTCAGTGATGAAGATAATACTATTGAAGTAATAAACATTATGGAACCTAAGTAAATGAAAATCGGACTTGCGCTAGGTGCCGGTGCCGCAAGGGGCTGGACTCACATTGGCATAATTGAAGCATTAGAAAAACTCGGCGTAAAAATTGACGTTGTAGCGGGATGTTCTATTGGTGCTTATGTTGGTGCTGCCTACGCAAGTGGCAAGCTGGAAGGCTTGAAAGAGTGGGCCTGTTCCCTTAGCGACTGGCAGGTACTTGCTCTTATGGGCGTAGGACTTAGACGCGGCGGCATTGCAAGCGGACAGAAGGTTTTCGACAAACTAGCAAGCGAGTTTTGTGAATCGACTTATGAAGACATGCTTAAGCCGTTTGCGGCTGTGGCTACCGACCTTTATACAGGCCGTGAAGTGGTGTTTAACTCTGGTCCTATCGGAGACACCATTCAAGCATCCTGCGCTATTCCCGCACTTTTTGCGCCCGTAGCACACGGTGATCGTTGGTTGGTAGACGGTGCCGTTGTAAACCCTGTACCGGTGAACTTATGTCGCCAATTAGGGGCCGATTTTGTGATCGCGGTTAACCTTAACGCCGATTTTCGACCACTTCGTCTTGAAAAGTTGAGACAAGATCATGAAGAAAACCAGCGCAAAACCGAGGACTTTTTTACAAAGAGTCAAAACGTACTACGCCAATGGTTCTCTCCTGACAACAAAGAAGAAAAAGCCCTAGAGAAAAAAGATGAAAAAGACAGCGTCTCGGCTGGCAATGTAAAGACTGAAGAAGGCATTGCTTCTGATGTGATTGAAAAAGTGGAAGAAGAGTTGACCGAAGTCCCCGCTAAAGTGAACAAGCGAAACCCGCCGGGAATTATGAGCGTGATGAGCAGTTCACTTGAGATACTTCAGGCTCGCGTCACACGCTCACGTTTGGCTGGCGATCCGCCTGACATTCTTATTGAGCCTCAACTTACCGACGTGGGTATTATGGAATTCCACAGAGCCGAAGAGCTATGCGCGAAGGGCGAAGAGACCATCGCGCGTTTAGCAGAGCAAATTAGGTATCAGCTTCTTACCTAACCCCAAATATGCATTTAGCTTGACGCCATAGCGGTAACACGTAGCGGCGCATGAGGCAGTGTTAAGCCTTTTGCGTCGTTGATCCAATCTTGCTCAAGATGCAACACGCCGTTATTAATTTGCACACCTTGTGGTGTAATGAAATCTAAATTCTTGTCATCAAACTGAATCATCAAGCCCTTTACCGAAGGCATCATGAAAGACAAAAAGCTTCCCATTTCATTAAAGAAAGCTTCGTACTGACCATACAAAAACGTAAGGTCGTCTTTTGTGTAATACTGCTTAAGATATTCCGGCTTGGTTTCAAGTTGTACCGACATATCACACACGTTCGCGCGTTCGTTTAAATCGATGCGAACCAGTGCGTTGGCAAGTTTCAGGGCCTTTTCAGTAGGCACCGTGAATCGCCCTTCACCACTCACTTCTAAGGGCATTGTTTTCTTATCGGTTACGATAGACGCTCCGTTAACTTCACATAAACGCCCTTCGCCAACACGAACAAACCCGAATGCAAACTGAAGTGCTTGGGTATCTTCATTATCCAGCTTTTTAACATGGCTATAGAAACGGCTGTACTCAACATCTATCGTTTCAGCAGCAACGGAAGAACTGCCTACACCAATAAACAGAGATGAAGCAAAAAATAAAGCAGCGCGTATCATTCGGATAAAAACTCCTCGTTAAATAGGATCATAGTTTGAAGCTCTTCAACATAAGCGGCTCCTCGCTCAGAATAGTTCATTAGCCCTTCAGCTAACGCAACACCAGTAATAGGAATTTGGTTTGCACGCAGTCGACTGCGGATCTCTCTTAAATCCGCATACGCGTCGTGGCGGTTTAAATTTCGCATGTAGGTGTACGTTGCACGCGACAAACTGTCGAATTTGGCAACTTCATGAGATGCCCCATCGTTTCGACGGTTAGGAACAAAACCACACCCCTTAGAGAAACACCATAAGCCAAAGAAGTTATAGCCCTTTCTTGCGAACCGGCTGGTGCCCCAAGCTGACTCATTCGCGGCTTGCACGAGCACGAGTTCGGCTGGTAGAACATCAATCTTTTGTAGCAAAGCTAGCAATTTTGATTTTAGCGGCTGCGTTGGCTTAACTCGATATTCCTCTTCTAACCATTCAAGCCTTGCCATATCTTCTTCAGAGAGCGTCTCGTTAGCTAACGCCTTTCTATATAAGGTTTGTACGTAATGTCTTAGCGTGAGTAGATACGCATTCTGCTTCTCTATTTCGGGACGTAAATAGTTAAAAAATGCCTCTTTCTTCTCTTTTACATCTGTATAGGCAGAGAAGTTAGGCACCGGCTTTTTAGCTTCAACCGTTTGCGGTATATCTAAAATATCCGGTTCGTCCTCAGTAAAAATTATGGCGTTAATGACGATTACCGCCAATACGCCTAACGTAATGAGGACAATTTTAAAGGTTTCACGCTTATGCATCGAAGCTAGACTCATTCACATCGTTTTCAGATGCTTCCGTGCTTACTCCCTGCTCGCCAATCAGTTCCTGATAGAGCAAGCCCATCATACTAAAATAAAAAGGTAATACCCAAATAAGTGAAAAGCCCAGCGTTAATGGCACCGACACAAACAGTAAAAAGAACACACCAAATATGCTGGCGATTTGAGCCCAGTATGCATTAAATACACGACACGACAGGATGATCGCGCTAATTGGCGTTAACTTTCTGTCAGCAACCAACATAAGTGAAAAGGACGAGGCTAAATAAAAATAAACGCCGGGTATAATAAGCAACATCATACCTAGTTGAACAAGAATACTGTTCACTAGCTGAGTTAGCGCCAGCAAAAATATCAAGGGGAAAAACTGGAATACGGTAAATACTGAAGTTTTAGTGCCGCGGGCAACAAAAACGCCCATCATATACAACCCCGTCAACAGCGGGGCAACGATGCAGATTGCAACAATTTCTATGATAGACTGATGCTCGAATACATAGGTCCCATCGTCATTTATTGTGATGTACTGCTGAGCAAATACACCCAACACGACAAACGTCAAAAATAGAACAACACTTCCCTGCAGCAATGATGAAAAGTTTGCCTTTGTTAAACCGGCAGCGCGGCGCAATAGACCTTTGGTATCAAATTGATACTGTTTAGACAACGTATTGTTCAGGCGGTCTTGGTTTACGTCTTTCACACAACTCTCTTATCTTTTTGAAAAATCGGCGCGATTATACCAATTCACAAAAACAAATGCCTGTTTGTAAGGTAAACAAACGTTAACCTAGTACTAATTTCGCAGCTAAACCGACGAGTAGCACCCCCATCGCACGGTCTAACCAATACCCTTTTTTACCAATAAGCTCAGCTACTTTACTGGTGCTCAAAAGGTATGAAAGAAAACAGAACCACAGTCCAGTAGCTATAGCTAAATAGATACCGTAGCCAAGTTTCACTGTAAATGGAGTATCAATACTAATAATTGCAGTAAACAATGAGAGGAAAAATAGCGTTGCTTTTGGGTTTAGTCCATTTGTGAGAAAGCCCATCCAAACTGCGCGCTTTGCCGATATGTGGGGAGTTTTCTTTTCAGCGTTAACTGCCTGGTCCTGCTTTACAGGCCCGCTTCTAAGCGCACCAAATGCAAGGTACAGTAAATAAGCTGCGGCGGCATAGCTAAATGTGGTGAATAACCATGGAGTAGTTGCAATAACCACACTAAGCCCCACTAACGAGTAAGCCACATGCAGTAATATAGCTAAGCCAATCCCTATACTGGTGTACATGGCGATACGTCTGCCATAGGCCACGCTGTTTCGAACAACCACCGCAAAATCTGGCCCTGGGCTAGCAACAGCCACAAGGTGTACCAACGCAATGGTTAGAAACTCATTCATATACTGCATGTTATGCGCCTCCTACAGCGCGTACTTTGACATTAATTGATCAACCCATTGTGGGACGATGTGAGAAGCAGGGCCTGTTAGCGATTCATCGAACAATGCATTAGTTACGCCCGGCTCCAAATTTGCCTCTATGGTGTGTGCGCCACTTTCTTTAGCGATCTGAACAAAACCCGCGGCAGGATAGACATTACCTGATGTGCCAATAGCAATAAACACATCAGCCTTTGAAAGCGCATCGTAAATCTCTTCCATATACATGGGCATTTCACCAAACCACACGATATCCGGTCGTAAGGTTACTCTGTTGCAACACGGGCATTTAGTGGTGTGATCAAAACTATCACTCCAGTCAAAAGTTTGCTGGGTTATAGCGCAGCGCGCCGATAGCAGCTTGCCATGCATATGGTAAACAGACTGGCTTCCACCGCGCTCATGCAAGTCATCCACATTTTGAGTAACCAACATCAGGTTGCTACCGAACGCTTTCTCAAGTTTGGCCAGCGCCTCATGCGCTGCATTAGGATTCACGTCGTCTTGCTGTAACTGCGCACGTCGAGCGTTGTAAAAGCGATAAACTAAGCTAGGATTTTGTTCAAAAGCCTCTGGGGTGGCCACCTCTTCTACGCGATGATTTTCCCAAAGGCCGTCATTATCCCGAAATGTCTTTAATCCAGATTCAGCGGAAATCCCCGCACCGGTAAGAATAACAATATTGGGTAGAGATTGATCAGATGGCATCAGGTTGTTCTTATTCTGTTGTTATTGCGCTAATTATACGATTAGCATGTTGTATATTTACTTAGTTAAAATCCGCGACTCTTTACATATCTTTGACCACAGGATATTGAGTATCAGCGCCCCACTCTGACCAAGAGCCATCATATACTGAAACCTGCGTTGCGCCACACAATAATGCCGCCACTCCAATTATGCAGGCGGTAACGCCAGAACCACACGTACAAATAATGGGTTTGCGTAAATCGATATAAGCGCGGTCAAAAACAGCCTTAAGCTGCTCAACTGGCAAAAAATGCCCGCTTTTGAGTAAGGTGTCAAAAGGAATATTAAACGCACCAGGCATATGACCTGAACGTACTCCTTCACGAGGCTCTGACACTTCTCCTTTGAATCGCGGCGCGCTGCGCGCATCAACAAGTTGTGCTTCAGTATTTATTGCCTGAAGTACTGCACCGGAATTTGCGAACCAACCAGGCCTAGGTGTAGCTTGATAGGTTAATTTTCCGTATTGTTGTTGTTCTGAAACCGGCAGCGCTGCTTTTTCCCATGCAGGCTGTCCGCCATTTAATATATAAACATCTTGGTGGCCCAACGCTTTTAACATCCACCACACTCTTGGCGCAGAATATATTCCACGGGTATCGTATACCGTAATAGGTGTATTCGCTGTTATGCCCTGATTACCAAGATAAATAGCAAGGTCATTTGCAGAAGGCATACTGTGAGGGAGACCTGTAGTGTGATCGCTACCTTCACTATCTAAGTCAAAGTCGACTGACGCAGGTAAAACCATTGCCGTGCGCGTATCTGGTGTTTTTGAAACGGGGTCGTCCATTAACGCTCGTACAAGCGTTACCGGCTTTTGTTGCATTACATTGGCTAATTCACCAACTGAGAGCAATACCAATGCCATTACATTCTCCTAAAAGGCACCCACATCAGTGAGTGCCCTGTAATACCCCGATAAAACAAATCGGTACGTATTCAAACACATCACATAGTTAGCTAATTAACTAACCTATGTTGCGGATCTATTTAGCTAAGAGCTGCGATAGCCGCGTCGTAGTTCGGCTCTTCTGTTGTTTCTGCAACTTGCTCTGTGTAAACCACTTTGCCTTCGGCATCGATAACCACTACTGAACGAGACAGCAGCCCAGTAAGCGGCGCTGATTCAAAGGTAACACCATAGTCATCACCAAAGCTTGAGCGGAAAGTCGAGCCTGTAAGTACATTTTCAATACCTTCAGCACCACAGAAGCGACCCGCTGCAAACGGAAGATCTGCCGATACACAGATAACTGTAGTGTTATCCAATTTTGCCGCTTCTTCGTTGAATTTACGGACAGACATTGCACATGTTCCCGTGTCGATAGAAGGGAAAATGTTTAATACCACATTTTTTCCTGCAAGCTCAGACAGTGTTACTTCACCCAAATCTGCTTTCACTAATGTAAAGTCTGGTGCAGATGTGCCTACTTCAGGAAGCTGACCCTTTGTCGTAACTGTATTGCCTTGAAAAGTAACTGATGCCATTCGCTTTCTCCGTGTTTTGTTAATATGAAATAGTGGATGGAAAACAATACTTTCGCAAATAAAAGTGACGCTTTTTAAATGTTACTTTTAACCTGCGACTCTGCAAACGCAAGCTTATGCTGCAAATGCGGCTTACCTTTTAAATATTCCCGTCTAAACACACTGAAATAATGCGCTAAGGTTTGCGCCCCTTGCTTCTGCTGCGCAAGGTCTAAAACGCTAATACCAACTTCAGCAGTACAGTGTTGGAAATCATGGGTAGATTCGCGTAGTAAATAATCTGACGCTACGTCCATACTCACGCCCAACACAGGAAAGTCATGCAAGTAAGGGCTCTTCACGAACATTTTTTTTGCTTCACGCCACGTTCCATCCAAGAAAATAAATAGTAACGTTTTCCCAGTATTCAATGGTGGCGTATCAATACAACGTTCAGCTGCAGCATATTCGTGTGGAAATACCACGATAGGAAAATATTTTTCGTTGCGAAGTAACGCCAATAGCGCCTCTTCTGGCTCGGTGCGCTTCCACAAAAATGCGTGGTTATCTTTAACCACGTCCGCAATTAAACGACCGGTATTAGTAGGCTTATAATATTCGCCTTTGTACATCAAGAACAAAACCGCCACATCAGTGCCAGCCTCAGGCTTAAATTCACAAATACAGTTTTGCGTTGGAAGCAGACACGCGTCGCAGCGAACTACTTTACTCCCACGAGCGTGGAATGGACGTTCAGCACGAGATAACTCGTCTAAACGAAGTGACATAACAGAATTCAAGATAGTACGTCTTTGCCAA